>Ga0099364_10000119_pt1 | contig 129003 bp, 101 predicted proteins | sample TergutTh196P3_FD_73070 | JGI IMG/M metagenome (GOLD analysis project Ga0099364, IMG submission 73070) | Microcerotermes parvus P3 segment gut microbial communities from Pointe-Noire, Republic of the Congo - Th196 P3 | ecosystem: Host-associated > Arthropoda: Insects > Digestive system > Gut ...
TGCCGCCAAGCCTAAAATGATAGATTTAATTATACCTTCTATCAAAAGCTTTTTGTAATATGCCTTTAATGCTTCACGCGTTATCATTTTTTAAAACCTCCTATAAGGTGCGTTCACTATTAAAACGATTGAGAGGCCCAAAACCTGACACTTTTTTAAAGAAATTTTTTCTTTTTTTTAGACGGCTGTTTATTTCCTATAAACCACTTTCGTCAAGTTTCGCAGAAAACCGTAAAATCCTCCGTTTATTCGTTTAAGTTCGGCATATTTCGCTACGCCTGTAAAAGGGCGCGCGCAAAAGTATTGTGTTATACTGAATATATCGCCAAGAACTGCTTTAATACGGCGGCATAAAACACAAACCGCCTTGCTTTTAGGCAAATACCAACCTACGGCGGTTTTAAAAAAGAGGAGAATTTGTAATGAAAACAAGAATTATGGTGGTTGACGACAACGAGGAGTATGTAAAAGAAACCTCCGCCTATTTTAACGCAACCGAAAAATTTGAAGTTGCCGCAACCGCAGAAAACGGCGTTGCCGCAATCGAAAAGTTTAATTCGGTTAAGCCCGACGTAATGCTGCTGGATTTAGTTATGCCGCAAGCAGACGGCTTTTCGGTGTTAGAACGCGTGCAAAAGGGTGCGGCAAAGATTATTGTAGTTTCTGCCCTAAGCCAAGATGTATTTATTTCTAAGGCCATCGGCTTAGGCGCGGATTACTACATGATAAAGCCCGTATCGCTGCAAAACCTAGAAAGCCGCATACGCGAAGCCCTAAACCCGTCCGCCGCGCCTAAAAATTATTACAGCCCGCAGCCCTCACAGCGTTTAGTACGGCACGGCAGCCTAGACGAAAAAATAACCAACATCTTTATAACCGTAGGAATTCCCGCACACATAAAGGGCTATCATTTTTTGCGCGAAGCAATTAAAATGGCGATTGACAACCCCGAAATTATCAACAACATTACCAAAAAACTCTACCCCGAAGTAGCGGGCAAATTTAACACCACGCCCAGCAAGGTAGAACGCGCAATTCGCCACGCGATAGAGGTTGCGTGGAATCGCGGCAAAATAGAAAACATCAACGCACTGTTCGGCGTGCGCGTGTACGGACACAACGAAAAGCCCACCAACGGCGAATTTATCGCGCTAGTTGCCGATAAAATGCTGTTAGAAAGCGTGTAAAAAAGTTTTTTATTATTCGGCAGCAGCTACGCGGTGTAATACAAAGGTATACGTTAAGGTTTGGCCGTTTACAACTTCTGCGTTCGTTCCGCTTAATACATCACCGTCTAGGGTAAAGTATTCAGTGGCAGAAGAAAAGCCCGCGCGGGTGATAACCTCTACCTTGCCGTTGCGCACGCGCCAATCCGCCGTATCAAGGTCGGACGCCCCTCCGTAGGACGATTTTAATTTCCACGCTAACTCAACCTTTTTATTGCTTTTAAAATCCATCGTAAAATAGTCGTACATATGCAAACCGAATTCAGGAACTTCCAGTACCGAAACGCTAACCGCCTCGTATTTGCCGACAACCTTTTCTTCCTCTTCGCTCAAGCCGCCGCAGCCTATAAACAACGACGCACTTGCCGCGCACAATAGCAGTACAACCGCACATACCGCAAGCTTTGCCCACATTTTCCGTTTAGATGTTTTCATCTTATTTTCTCCTTTTTTTTGACTGCTGTAATTTCAGCAAGTTAAGTTGTTCTTAGTATACCCTTTCTTTTTATAAAAAGCAAGCTTTTTTATGCAGAATGTCCGCCGCGCAAAAAACCCTTGCGCTGCGGCGTTTTTGTTGCTATACTAAGGATATGAATAAAATTGTCGTTATTTCGGGCGGCTCTTCGGGCTTAGGCAAAGAACTGCTAGAATTATTTAGCGCGGCGGGCGATACCGCTATCAGCCTTTCGCGCAGCAATCCGCACAACCACGCGCATTTTTTTGCCTGCGATGTATCTTGCCCCGACTCGTGCAATGCGGCCGTAGAACAAATCAAGCAAGCCTACGGGCGGATTGATATGTTAATCAACAACGCAGGCTTGGGCATTTCGGGCGCGACCGAACACTTGCCCGACGAAGAAGTAAAAAAGGTACTAGACGTAGATTATTTAGGCGCGCTGCGCCTTAGCCGCGCCGCGCTTAAAATAATGCCCTCTTCAGGGCGCATCATTATGATAAGCTCTGCCTGCGCATTATTTGCCCTGCCGTATCGCGGCGTATATTGCAGCGCAAAGGCGGCGATGAATATGCTAGGCTATTCTATGCGCATGGAATTATCCGCATACGGCGTTAAGGTGGTAACCATATGCCCCGGCGAAATTAAAACCGAATTCACCGCTAATCGGTTAAAATTTAACGAAACCGATACTAAGTACGGAAACTCCCCGCAGCTTTCCGCCGAAGCCATAGACAAAAACGTTGATAAACGCATGGACTGCCGTAAGGCTGCCAAAAAGATTTACAAAATCGCGGCGCGTAAAAACGGCGCGCTGTACATTGTAGGCGCGAAATATAAGTTTTTTAACTTTATCCAACGTCTGCTGCCCGTGCGGTGGTTTTTAGCCATACTGAATAAAATTTTTAATAAAAAAGATAAGAAGTGATAGAACTTCTCTTTTTAAAACTAACGTGGTTTCCCCAACAGCCCCTAATTAAGTACAGCGTTTCTCAATTGCTGCATAACCTTTTCAGACGGCGGCTGTGCGTTTTTAAACGGATAGGTTAATCCCGCCTTTTCCCATTTATGCGCGCCCATGCTATGAAACGGCAAAAGCTGAATTTTTTGCGCGCCCTCTGCTAAGGCTTTAAGCGCGGAAACCTGTTCTACGGTATCGTTATGGCCTTGCACGATTACCTGCCGCACCCAAAAAGGCTTGCCCTTTTTTTGCAAAAAGCTTAACGTTTTTAAGGTGTTGTCTATCGGCTGACCCGTCAGGCGCAAAAACATATCTTTATCGGTATGCTTGATATCTAACAGTACCAAATCCGCCGCTGCCAAAGCTTTGGGCGCGTACACCGCGCCGGAGGTATCCAACGCGGTATGAATGCCTTGCGCTTTTAGCGCGTTTAACACCTCCAACGCAAAATCTGCCTGCGCAAGCGGCTCGCCGCCCGAAAGGGTTGCACCGCCCGTTTGCCCGTAATAGCTTTTGTATCGGGCGCAAAACGCGGCGATTTCCTCCGCACTCATTTCCTTGCCGCCGTCAAAATCAAACATATCCGCGTTATGGCAATACCCGCAGCGCATAACACAGCCCTGAAAAAATATTACGGTACGCAAGCCCGGCCCGTCTAGCGCGCCCAGTGTTTCGATTGAATGGATTTTCGGCAATTATTTTTTACCTTTTTTCTTTTTATCTATCAGCGTAAAGGTCAGTGTGCACGCGCCGACCGCTACCGCGGCAGAGCCGAGCGCAATCGCCGCTACCGCGCCGCCGCTTAAACGGTTATCGGGCGCAGACGCAGGCTTAACATAAATCATAAAGCTTGCACTAAAAGTTTCTTCGTTTTCGTCCCTCTGCGTTACGGTTACGGTTTTTGTGCCGCTGATATCCATTGCAGGGGTGGATAACGCATACTCTGCCGCCGCAAGCGTTTCCTCACTGCCGTCGCTGAATATCGCCTTAACTACTAATCCGCTTGCGTTAAACGTCTCTCCTATATCGTACACCAGCTTAGACGGTGCGGCGGAAACAAAAATCCCCAGCATAGTAACTTCGGGCGCGGCAGGTACGTTTACAAAAATCTCAAAAGAGGTGGTAAAGCCCTTATGCGTTACCGTTACGGTTTTTGCGCCGCTAGACGCCGTATCGGGCGCGGAAAGCTCAAAGCTGCCCGCAGGCAAAATCTCTACCACACCGTCGTCTCTAAACAAGCTAATCTCTAACCCGACTGCACTAAACGCCTCATTAAGTTCGTACACCTGTTTGGTAGGGCGCGCCGAAACAAACAACCCTACTACACCCTCCGTCCACGCGCCTTCCACTAAGCTTCGGGGACGGTGTGTTGCCCAAACGCCCGCAACAGAGGGCTGACCGTTGCTGTCCACGCCGCCCGCACTGCCGCTGAAACGCCACAAAACAAAGCCGTCCGCCGAAAAATTAACGCGCCGCAAGGTGGTGTGCTTGTTGCCCACGTCGGACGTGCCGATTTCGTTTACGGTTACGCTGCCTTTTTTAAGCGTTACGGTGTAATCGCGGTTGTCTAAATATTGCGGAATTTCGTGGTCGAACTCCGTTAAAACATGCACAACCGCAGGGGGGGTAGGCTGAAGTTCTTCTAAGCCGATAATTAAATACGACGCGCCTGCGGGAACGGTATCGTTCTCAGGCAAATCCTCACTCCACGCCAGTACACGCGTCCCGAAAGCGTTACTGCCTGTGCGCGTGCTTACATAATCCAGCGAATAGCCCGCTAAGCTTATATCGGCATCGGTGGGATTGTACAATTCGATAAAGCTGTGCGAAATGGCAGTGTCGCTGCCGCCGCCGCCGCCGAATGTTTGCAGGATAATCAAATCATCGTGCGTTGCATACGCAGTGCGCGGACGGTTACCCGTTAGCAATCCCGCAGCGGCTAACAGCCCCAGTGCCAGCAGCATGAGTGCCGCTACCGCCGCAAAGGCGGCTCTTTTTACATGGTTTGTCTTCATTTTCATTTTCCTCCAGTTTTTTTATTATATGTATTTTGAAACTTGTATACACCCTAAAACTTGCCGCACCTTATAATCTGTCAAAAAAGGTACGCGCCAGCACCTCCTCGCGGTGCTTTTTACTGAGTACGCCGAATTTTACGGCGTAGCCCGAAACGCGGATAGTTAAATTAGGATAACGGTGCGGCTGTTTATGCGCTTGTTCTAACACGGCGCGCTTAAACACGTTTACGTTAAGATGATGTCCGCCGTTTTTAAAATAGCCCTCTATAATCGCGGTGAGGTTTTTACAAACAATTTCCTCCGAATGCCCTAAGGTATCGGGCGTAAGGCTGAATGTGTTAGAAATTCCGTCGCGGCACGCTTTGTAGCTTAGCTTAGCCACCGAATTTAAGCTTGCCAACGCGCCGTGCGTTTCGCGGTTGTGCAAGGGATTTGCGCCGGGGGCAAACGCCTCGCGTGCAGGCTTTCCGCACGGAGTTTTGCCCGTTTTACTGCCGTACACAATATTAGAGGTAATGGTTAAAACGCTTAACGTATGCTTTGCGCCGCGATACGCTTTGGTTTTGCACAGCGCGTCATAAAAGTATTGCGTAATAAACGCGGCTATGCCGTCTACGCGGTCGTCGTCGTTGCCGTAGGACGGAAACTCCCCTACGGTTTTATAATCGGTAATTAAGCCCGTTTCGTCGGTTACGGGCGTACATTCGGCATATTTAATTGCCGATAAACTATCCGCTACAACCGAAAGCCCCGCTACGCCAAACGCCATAAGCCGCTCTGGCTGCGTATCGTGCAAGCCCATTTGCAGCTTTTCATAGGCGTATTTGTCGTGCATGTAATGAATCACGTTCATGGTGTTTACATACGTTTTTGCCAGCCAGTCGATATAGCCCAAATACCGCGCCAACACCTCGTCATAATTTAATACACCCGCATTAAGCGGCTTTGCCTTAAATCCTACCTCTATGCCCGTCAATTCGTCGCGCCCGCCGTTTAACGCAACCAGCAACAGCTTTGCCAAATTACAGCGCGCACCGAAAAACTGCATTTGCTTGCCGATTTTCATAGCGGAAACACAGCAAGAAATCCCGTAATCGTCCCCGAATTCGGGGCGCATAAGGTCGTCGTTTTCGTACTGAATAGAACTGGTATCCACCGACACGCGGGCACAATATTCCTTAAAGGCTTGCGGCAGCGCACGGCTAAACAGTACCGTGATATTCGGTTCGGGCGCGGTGTCCAAATTATACAGCGTATGAATAAAACGGTACGAAGATTTGGTAACTAAGCTGCGCCCGTCCAGCCCGGCGCCGCCAACCGCCTCCGTTACCCACGTAGGGTCGCCCGCAAACAATTCGTTATACTCAGGCGTTCTTAATTGCCGCGCCATTCTAAGCTTTAAAACAAACTGATCAATCAACTCCTGCGCGCCGTCCTCGTCTAACAAACCGTTTTTAATATCGCGCTGAATATATATATCCAAAAACGTACTCACGCGCCCCAAACTCATCGCCGCGCCATTTTGTTCTTTAATCGCGCCTAAATACGCATAATACACCCACTGAACCGCCTCGCGCGCGGTTAAAGCAGGGCGCGAAACATCGTCGCCGTACAGCTGCGCCATCTGCATAAGCTGCAATAAAAACTCTCGCTGACGGCAAACCTCCTCGCGCAAGCGAATCGTTTCGTCGTCCATATCCAACGCTTCTAACGCCTCAAAATCCTTGATTTTTTCGTCCAGTAAAAACTGTGCCCCGTACAATGCAACCCTGCGGTAGTCGCCGATAATGCGCCCCCTGCCGTATGCGTCCGGCAAGCCCGTTAAAATTCCCGATTTGCGCAACGCCAGCATTTCCTTTGTGTATACGCGAAAAACCCCGTCGTTGTGCGTGGTTTTATATTTAAAATGTTCCTCTATTTTATCGGATAATTGATAGCCGTAAGCCCTCACCGCGTCGCGCGCTGTGCGGATTCCGCCAAAAGGATTAACCCCGCGTTTAAGCGGCGCGTCCGTTTGCAGCCCGAAGATTATTTCATTTTCGCGGTCTATATAGCCGGGCTTATACGATAAAAGCGACGACACCGTATCGGTATCGATATCCAACACCCCGTTGTTTGCCTTTTCGTCCGCCAACAATTTTTTAAACTTTTTTAATATCGCGCTAACGCTTGCAGACGGTCCGCGCAAAAACTCCGCGCCGCCCGCATAAGGTGCGTAATTTTTTTGGATAAAATCTCTTACATCGATTGTATCCTGCCAGCGTCCTTTTTTAAAGCCTTTCCACGCGTCCATGATAGTACCATTATACCAAACCTTTCCCGCCCCGTCAAGAGGTTTTTTTAGTCATTCCCGTTGACAAGCGGCGCGAATTTTGATAGAATGTACCTATATATTAAAATAGAAAGTGAGAAACTTATGGAAGACGAAGAAAAAAACGTAGAGCCGCAAACAGACAGCGACTGCCCCCAACTAGAAGAAAGCGAAAAAGAAGGCTACAAGCCGCGCCCTTCCTTTGTATCAGGCGGCGCAGAAAACGTATACAAGTTTCAAAAGGGAGACCTTTTAATCAAGCTGGAGCCGGCAAAAAGCGTATGCTTTGCTATGCAGCAAAACAGCAGCAGCCTTTTACGTTCGTTTTCCGTTATGAACAACACACACTTGGAAATGCGCGGCCTAAGGCTTATGGTTTCGAGTACGCCGCAATTTTTCGAGCCGCTGTATCTATCTTTGGACTCCCTCGCAGCAGGCGAGGAGCATCACTTCCGCAATGCCGTAGTTACGCCGGATTTTGATTATTTGGCAACCGTTACCGAACGTATCCGCGCAAACGTTACGGTAGACTGCGAAATAGGCGAAACACCCGTAAAACGCGAAAGCGAGCCTATCAATATTTTAGCGTTCGATGAGTGGCCGGGCATGGGAACGGTTCCTGAACTGTTGGCGTGCTTTTCTACCCCGCGCGACCCAGCCGTAAACGGTATTATTTCGGAGGCTGCCCAGCTTTTAAAGCAAGAAAACCTTAGCTTTGACGGCTATCAGAGCGGCGACCCTAACGTAGTGAACAAACAGCTTGCCGCCATTTTTTCGGTAATCAAGGCGCGGAATATCGCGTACAGCATGCCGCCCGCCTCTTTTGAACAAAGCGGCCAAAAAATCCGACTGCCTAAAACGATTGTAGATTTGGGGCTGGGTACTTGCCTTGACACCACCATGCTGTTATGTTCGTGCGCCGAAGCAGTGGGCATAAATCCCGTTATTTTTATCTTTAACGGGCATGCCTTTCCTGGCTTTTGGCTTAAAGAAACCACCTTCCCTGAGGTTATCAACGATGATTTAAGCGCGGTGAATAAGCGCATGGCGGGCGGGCTTTCAGAGCTTGCCGCACTAGAATCTACGCTGCTTACCGACAACAAGTCCGCCTATGTTGATGCGGTAAAAAACGCGCGCGAGCGGTTACACACGGGCAAGGGCTTTGTTTGCTACATTGATGTTTCGCGCGCGCGCAAATCGGGTATTCTGCCGCTTCCGATACGCTACGAGGAGGACGGAAAATATTTTGTAGACCGCAAAATGTACGAAGCCCTCCAACAAGAGGTAAAGGATTTACGCGTACGCGACGGCAATTTGGAGTCGACGGGCTTAAAAGACCGTCTAGAAAAATGGCAGCGCGATTTGCTGGACATTACGCTACGAAACCCGCTTATCAATTATCGGATAAACCGCGCAGGCGTGCCGATGCTTAATTTTGATGTGGAGGCGGTAGAAAAAGCGTTCGCGGAGGGCAAATCTCTGCAAATCGCGCCCACCCCCAAAGAGCTTGGACGGCAAATCACCGACATAACCAACCTAAGCGTCGAAAACGACCCGCAGCTTACCAATATTTTAAAAAACGATTTAGCAAGCGGTTCATTGCGAAGCGCACTCAAAGAAGAAGATTTAGTCAAGCGGCTGACTACGCTGTTCCGTCAAGACCGCGAGGCTATGGAGGAAAGCGGCGCAAACCTTATGTACCTTGCGCTGGGCTTCTTAAAATGGCGCGAGGCCGACAAGCCCAACGTTGACCGCTTTGCGCCCATACTGCTGCTGCCCATGGAAATTACGCGGCGCAGCGCAAACAGCGGCTATCAGATTACACTGCGCGAGGACGAATATCAACCCAACCTCAGCTTGATTGAAATGCTGCGCGTCAACTATAAAATCGATGCTTCCGGCTTAAAGGATTTGCAAAAGGACTTGCCGGAGAGCGAAACGGGAGTAGATGTGCGGCAGGCTTTCACGTATATCCGCAAGCTTATTATCGAGCAAAAGGGCTGGGACGTAGTAGAGGCGGCAAGCTTGGGCGCGTTTCAATTTGCAAAGTTTGTGCTTTGGAACGATTTAAAAACGCGTGAACTGCGCGTTAGAAGCCACCCTCTGACCGGTGCTATGATTTCAGCAAAAAATTCACCCGCGCTGTACGAGTCCGCCTTTAAAACAGACGGACGGCTGTATCTGCCGCTTGATTCGGACTCCTCTCAAACAGACGCGTCTAAGGCCGCCGCCGAAGGAAAAACCTTTGTCCTGCACGGCCCTCCCGGCACAGGTAAATCGCAAGTTATCACCAACGTAATCGCTAACGCATTGGCACACGGACAGCGCGTGCTGTTTATCGCGGAAAAAATCGCCGCGCTGGATGTAGTTAAACGCCGCCTTTCCCGTTTAGGGTTGTTTGATTTCTGCTTAGAGCTGCACTCAAACAAAAGTCAAAAGCGCGGGTTTTACGAGCAGTTCGACCGCCTTTTAGAGCTTGCCGAAAGCGCGACAGATGTCAAATACGACGAGGCGGCCGAAAAGCTTGATGCGGCGGCGGCGGAGTTGGATACGCGCAGCACCGCACTGCATAAGCAGAAAAAAATAGGGCAATCCGTATTTTCCGGCATTAACCGCTTGTTGGAAACCGCGCCGGAGGGCTGCGACGATTTTATTCAAATTCGCGAAACCGACATAGAAAAATCTATCTATGAACGGGGGCTTGACGTGCTGCGTCCGCTTTCCAATATCGGAGAGGCGTTGGGAGAGCCCGTAAATGCGGCGTTTTACGGTTGCTCTGTTACCGAATACAGCTTTGATTTGCGCGACAAGGTTATCAAGCTTACCCAAACGCTTTCCGACGGCTACAATCCGTTTCAAGCAGCATATGAAGAGCTTGTCAAGCTTGTGCAGCACCGCAAAAAGCCTAAAAATTTATACGATTCCGAATCGGTTCACGGGCTGTACTATGTGTTGGGAGAACTGTTGCATTATAAAAGCAAAAACGGTTTTCTTAAATTCCTGCTAGCTATTTTCTCTAAACGTTACCGCAGCATGCGCAAATCCCGCTTTTACAAAAAAATAAAAAAATATTGTAAGGAGCAGCCCGACGATGCACAGCTGGTATTTGAAAGCATTAAGCTGTTTATCGAAGCGGAGGCAGAGCTTAAAGCCCTGCTATTATACGGCGACAAATACGAAAAGGGTGAAATGTGGTCGCCTGAAATTTACGGCGCGGCGGAGCTTTACCGCAGACACATACGCGACCTGCGCGAAATGTGCGTCTATAACACTCATTTGGAGCAATGCGCCGCGTTCCCGCAGCTTGCCGAAATTTCGCAGCGTTATCATACGGGTCAGGTTGAAAGCAAGGACGTTGTGCCGTTGTTTGAGCGCAGCTTTTGGAACGCATGGGTGCGGCGCGAAATATCGTCCGACCCCGCGCTAAACAGCTTCTCTCCCAGCGAATACGCAACCAAGCGCGAAAGGTTTAAAGCACTTACCGAATTTACCGCCAAATTAACGCAAAAGGAAGTTTTCTTAAAGCTGGCGTCTAAGCTGCCAAACTTTAAGTACGCCGCGCAAGCCACCAGTGAGCCGGGAATTTTATTAAAAGCGGTAAAAAGTCGCGGCAGAGGCATAACTATACGGCAAATATTCAGCCGTGTACCGAATTTACTTGCCAAAGTAAAGCCTTGTATGCTTATGAGTCCGCTTTCGGCGGCACAATACCTGCCTGAGGACTTTCCCGAATTCGATTTAGTCGTATTTGATGAGGCGTCTCAGCTGCTAACCTGCGATGCGGCAGGGGCAATCTCACGCGGTAAATGCACGGTAGTTGTCGGCGACCCCAAGCAGCTGCCTCCCACCACCTTCTTTTCAAGCCGCAGCGACGATGAGGACGACTCTTTTGAACTGCACGACCTTGAAAGTGTATTAGACGATATGCTTACCCTCAACGTACACGAAAAGCGGCTGTTGTGGCATTACCGCAGCGAACACGAAAGCCTTATCGCGTTTCCGAATGCCAATTATTACGATAACCGCCTAATCACCTTTCCTACACCCGACGATACGTTCAGCCGCGTAGAATTCCGCCGCGTGAACGGAACCTACGACCGCGGCGGTACGCGCACCAATCAAAAAGAAGCCGAAGCCGTTGTAGAGGAGCTTTTCGACTGTTTAAAGGATTCCGAAAAAAGCAAGTTAAGCTACGGCATTGTAACCTTTAACGTAACGCAACAAAATTTAATTCAAGACTTAGTGGACAAAAGAATCGCGAAAGAGCCGATGCTTGATAAATTTTTCTCAACGGGAGAAAGCCCCGTGTTTATAAAAAATATCGAAAGCGTACAAGGCGATGAGCGCGATGTTATTATTTTCTCTATTACCTACGGTATGGATAAGGAAGGCAAAATGACCGTCAACTTCGGCCCTATCAACAAGGACGGCGGTTGGAGGCGGCTAAACGTTGCTATCACGCGTTCGTGCAAACGGATTCTTGTATTCTCTACCATTACGCCCGATACCATAGACCTTTCCCGCACCTCCGCACGCGGTGTTGAAGGCTTAAAAGGCTTTATGAACTACGCAATCAATCCCCGCGCATTCTTTAAAACGGCGCAAGGCTCCGCCTCAGAAACCGCGTATATCGCCGCCGTAGCACAATCCCTGCGCGAAAAAGGCTACCGCGCCGTAGAAAACATGGGCAGAAGCTTAAACCGCATCGATGTAGCCGTGCAAGATGACAACGGACGATACAAACTAGGAATTCTTTGCGACAATGAGGCTATGGCTAAGGCCGCCAACGTGCGCGACCGCGAATACGGCAACGAAAACTTTTTGCGGCATATGGGTTGGAATTTAACGCGTGCTTACGCAACAGAATGGTGGCAAGACCCGCAAGGAGAAACCAAACGCCTTATCTCTATTATAGAAGGAAAAGAAGACGATTATAAGGGTGCGTGCGCCGAGGCGGAAATCGAGGAAATGGAGGCTAAGCACCAAGAAATCGCGTTCAACCCGAATATCCCTCTACCCGTTCAAGAATACGTTACAGCGGATTTACCGCAAAATCTGCCCGATGCGTTTTATTTGTTTAACCACGTTCAAACCGTTTGCGAACAAGTACGCACCGTCATACGTGCCGAAGGCCCGATTAGCGAACAACGCTTATATAAGGCGGTTGCCGCTGCGTGGAATATCCCGCGAATGTCGCAAAAATTTAACGAGCATATGGCACAAATCATGCGCCGCGTAAATCCTGTAACCAACCTTACGCAAAACACACGGTTTTATTGGAACCAGCGCGAGGATATGGCCATGTCCCGCTACCGCGCTCCGTCCGACCGCAAAGCAGACGAAATCCCGCAGGAGGAATACGCAGTAGCGGCGTACTATATCATGAAAAACGCTATCTCTATCGGACATGAGGATTTAGTGCGCGAAACGGCAAAGCTGTTCGGCTTTATCCGCTCTCCCATTGTATCTATGCGTATCGACATGGCGCTTTCGCGCTTAACGGTAGAGGGCAAAGTAATTAAATCCGGCGCAACGTATAAGATACGCTAGCAATGTTTTCTATCATTTCACTATACGTTGCTTTTGGCTCGTTGATGCCGCTAAAATCATTATTTCGCAGTTTTTTCTGTTTTTATATTGTATTTTTTAATAAGCTCCGCAGCTCTGCGGCGGTCATAGTCGATACGTTCGTCTAGCGTCATATGTTTGGTTTTTTCGTAAATGTCAAGCCTTATTCTGTTGACTTCCTGCTCAATAGGATTTAATTCATTTCTCATCATTTTCAACAACCTCCATAGGCGACAAAATTTCTATTCTTCGGTAGCCGTTTGATAAATTTATGCTTTCTACGGCTACCTTTGTTTTGCGTTTAACAATATGCCCGAAATTCATGCTTACTATTAAGTCTAAATCTTTTACAGAAGCAATCGCAATGTGTAGGGCATCGGTTCTAAACCTTTCGGGAATTATCCCCGAATTAGTATAGTGTTGCGCCAACAGTAAAGTTTCTGCATCAGGAATAAGTGTAATTACATTAAAGTCGGCAATCAGTTCAAGCATTTTAGAACGCTTTGGTTCGGGGGCTCTATCCAACTCGTCAAAAACATATGTTGATGTATAAGCTTCATATTTTCCGTGCTTTATTTCGTCAAACAATTTTTTTGTATCGGCATGCGCATCTCTATTTTTATCGAAGTAATAATTAAAAAGCGTTGTTTCAAGATATATTTTAGGAATCCGCATAGCACACCTCTTAGCTTGTAAAACAATTGTATCATAAAACAGGGCGTTTGTCAAGCATAATAATTTGCAAGGTTGTATTATCCTAATGCTTGCGCGATATCCGCCAAAATATCGTCTATGTTTTATTTCAAATCAAGCAAAATGATATCCCGCGCAAAACAGTATAATAAACAGCACTACAAAAGCATTCAGCACAACTCCCGTTAAAGACAGCGTTTGATTGCCGCCCTTAGTTGTAGCATAAACCGAAAGCGCAAGGCCGATTACCGACAAAACCACCGAACCCGAAAAAACCCCGATATTAAGCCCGAATCCCCCGTCAGAGGTGATTAACGCCACCATCGCGCACATCGGTATAACCAGTATCAACGAAATAACGCCTATTACTACCGCCGCCGTCATTTTTCTTTTATGTAAATCTTCGGTGTATAAAGGATACAAAGGCTTTCCTTTTCCGTCTGCCTTCATTTTGCCGCACAACAAAAACGCAGCCTCCGTAAAAGACCATATCAGCACCGTTGTTAAAAGCGGAATCGAAATCCCCAAAGCAATGTCCACGCCCGCCCGCCATGATTTTTGTTGAAAAACATAGCACAACAACCCAATGCCCAAAACATAAAAAACGGTTTGCGTTACCGCTTTTTTGATATACCCCAAATAAAAATTATGACTGCCAAACCCCAGCAATGCCAAAACACCCGCACAAACCCGACTTTTCCCGCGCACCGCCTTTTTTTCATCAAAATTATTTACTTCCTTGTTTTCCATAAGTACAGTATACCCTATCGCTTACGGCACTGTAAAGCTATTTTCACGGATAAAAGACAACGCAACCGCAAACAAGCTTGCCAATGAAGTGTTGCTTTCGCAACATGAAGACGCTTTCGCTTATGAAGTGTTTTCTTTTCGAAAACATGAAGAGAAGTGCCCAAAATCCGACCGAAATGCGAACTTGTTCGCACTTCATGCGCGTAGCGCACTTCATACTTTCATGCCGAAGGCACTTCATTGCAAAAGAGTTGCTTTTAAGCAACTCTTTTGCATGGCGGAGGCGGAGAGATTCGAACTCCCGTGGGCTTGCACCCAAACAGTTTTCAAGACTGCCTCGTTATGACCGCTTCGATACGCCTCCCTAATTACTGTATTATACTAAGCCTTATAAAAATTGTCAAGCAACAATTCCTTAAACACTGCGCAAACATTCACCCAAATTCCTTAAACTATTCCGCAAACAATTCTAACAATTCCTTAAACTACTCCGCAAACTGACTGTTGTATAGTTCGGCGTAAAAGCCGCCTTTTTCAAGCAGCTGCGCGTGGGCGCCGCTTTCGATAATATCGCCGTCTTTCAGCACTAAAATAATGTCTGCGTCTTTTATGGTAGAAAGGCGGTGCGCAATTACAAACGTAGTGCGCCCCTGCGTAAGCCGCTCCATCGCCTCTTGAATTAACGCCTCCGTGCGCGTATCTACCGAACTGGTCGCCTCGTCTAAAATCAGCATGGGCGCGTTTTGCAAAAATGCGCGCGCAATGGTTAGCAGCTGCTTTTGCCCCGCGCTTAATCCCGCCTTATCGTCTAACACCGTATCGTAGCCGTGTGCAAGCGTGCGGATAAAATGGTCTAGATTAGCGGCCGTACACGCATCGATAATATCTTGATTAGAAACATCTTGATGATTAAACACGATGTTTTCGCGGATAGTCCCCTCAAACGTCCACGCGTCTTGTAGCACCATGCCAAACACGTTGCGCACGTCCGCGCGCGATAATTCGCGGATATCTACGCCGTCTATACTAATCTGCCCCTCGTCGATTTCGTAAAAGCGCATCAGTAAATTTACCAGCGTAGTTTTGCCCGCGCCCGTCGGCCCGACAATCGCCACTTTCTGACCAGGCTTAACATGCGCCGAAAAGCCCTTAATTACGGGTTTTTCGGGCAGATACCTAAAATGCACATCCTTAAACTCTATCTCGCCGCGCACCTTGCCTAGCTTAGCCGTGCCGCGCTCTGCCGCGATTTCACCCTCGTCTAAAAACTCAAACACGCGCTCGCCCGCAGCGGCAGCCGCTTGCAAGCCCTGCCCCGCCTCCGCAATTTCGCCTAACGGTTGGGCGAATAAGCGCACATAAAACATAAACGCCACAATTACGCCTACACTGGTCAAACCGTGGAACACCAACGCCGCGCCCGCCACTACAATAGCCGCATAGCCCAAATTTCCCACAAACGCCATAAGCGGATACATCGATACCGAAAAGAAGTTGGTATTATGCACCGCCTTGCGCAAGCGCGCATTCGTCGCCTTAAAAGCATTTACCGCCGCGCCGCCCGCATTGTACGCCTTAACCACGTTATGCCCCGAATACATTTCCTCCACCAACCCGTTCTGCTCGCCCAACAGCTTTTGCTGACGGCGGAAAAACACCTGCGAACGCTTCATAATAATAATCAGCAGCGTTATCCCGATTACGGTAGAACCTACCGCCGTAAGCGCAAGCACCCAGTTTACCGTAAACATCATTACTAAAACGCCCGTTAACATAACCAACGAACTTACCAGCGTAACTAAGTGCATACTTAAAGACTGCCCCACCGTGTCAACGTCGTTGGTAAGACGGCTTAACGTATCGCCGTAACTAGACGAATCAAAGTAATTAAGCGGCAGACGGTTGATTTTTCCGCTGATTTGCGTGCGCAGACGTTTTACGGTAAGCTGCGTTACGGTAGCCATAATCAAGCCCCGCGTCATCGAAAACAAAAAGCTTAACAAAGTAAGCCCGCCCGCAAGCACCGCAAGCTCTACAATTTTTTCGGTTTGCATGGGGCCTATATACGAAGGGCTAGGAATAGTGCCCTCTGCAATATAATCCGAAATGCGCCCGATATAGTGCGGGGCTAAAATCCCCAACGCAACGCCCACCACCGACAATATAAGCGATAGTATCAGCGCGGCGCGGTACTTGCCCATAAAGCGCAGCAGCCTGCCAATCGACTTTCTAAGGCTTTTGGGCTTTTGAGGCGGCTTTTGGACGTTTTCCGCCGTTTCCGCCGCCGTGCTTATTATTTCGGTTTGTTCTTCCGTCATAACCCAAGCTCCTCCTTAGAAAATTGTGAAAGCGCGATTTCGCGGTACACTTCGCACGTTTTTAATAATTCCGCGTGCTTGCCGATGCCTACCGCGCGGCCCTTTTCTAACACTACAATTTTATCCGCTTCCTTAATCGTGCCGATGCGCTGTGCAACAATCAGCTTAGTAACGCCGCTTAATTCGGTGTTAATAGCGGCCCTCAGCTTTTTATCGGTTTTAAAATCCAGTGCAGAAAACGAATCGTCAAAGATTAAAATGCTGCGCTTGCGCGCCAACGCACGCGCAATAGAAAGACGCTGCTGCTGCCCGCCCGAAAGATTTGTGCCGCCGCGCGCAAGCTTAGCCTCGTAGCCGTCTTGCAGCGTGTCGGTAAATTCCTTTGCCTGCGCAAGCGTTAAGGCGCGCGCTATTTCCTCATCCGTCAAAGGAGGCTCTTTCGCCCCGAAATCCACATTTTCACGCAAAGTGCCCGAAAAAATAACGCCCTTTTGCGGAACATACCCCAACTTATCCGTAAGCTGCGGCAGCGTGTATTGTTTTACATTAACGCCCTCTACCAGCACTTCGCCCTCGCACGCGTCGTAAAAACGCGGAACCAAATTGATAAGCGTAGATTTTCCGCTGCCCGTAGACCCGATAAACGCGGCCGTTTCGCCTTGTTTAACGCTAAACGAAATGTCCGCCAACACGTACTCCTCCGCGCCTGGATATTTAAACGAAACGCCCCTAAACTCTACCTCGCCCGTGCGCGCGGGGTTGTCCTGTGCGCCCGCACCGCTTAAAATAGCGGGCTTCGTGTCCAATACCTCCATAATGCGCCTTGCCGAAACAGCGGCGCGCGGCAGCATAATAAACACCATTACCATCATTAAAAACGAAGTCAACGCCATCATAGCGTATTGCGAAAACGCCAGCATATCGCCGTACAGCGCGCCTTGCGCCGCCGCCGCACCTAAAATCTCGCTTTGCCCCGCTCCCGCAACAGGTGCGGCTCCGTGGATTAAAAACGCACCGATTACCGAAATGCCCAGCGTAAGCCCCGTAAGCAGCAACATCATAGCAGGCATTAACGCCTGCATGGTGCGGGTAGTAAACAACTGCGTTTTGGTGATGTCTTGATTCGCGCGCTCAAAACGCTCCTCTTGAAACTGCTCGGCGTTAAACGCGCGGATTACGCGTATCCCCGTTAAGTTTTCCCGCGTAAGGCGGTTTAAACTGTCCGTTAAGGTTTGAATGCGGCGAAACTTTGGCAATACGGCCAACACCACAAACAGCACTAAAGAAAGCATTACGCAAATCACCGCCGCCGTAAGCGTGATAAACTCCCACGTATTCGCCCCGATTTTATATAACGCCCACACCGCCATAATCGGGGCGCGCAGCAATAAATGCGTACCCATGCCCGTTAGCATCCGCACCTGAACCACGTCGTTGGTGGTGCGCGTAATTAAACTAGGGGTAGAAAAGCGGCTGATTTCCTCTGCCGAAAAGCTTTCCACACGCTCAAAAATCAGCTGTGCCAACCGCGCGGCAAACCCCGACGACATGCGCGTAGCTAAATAAATCGTAGCCAACGCGCACGCCAACCCGCCTGCGGCACACGCCAGCATAATCCCGCCGTTCAGCCAAATATCGGGCAAAACAGGCTGCGCGCCCGTAAAACTGAACTCCGTAGCCTTTATCATGTATTCAGGCATTAAAAGCTCTAACCAAACTTGCAGCACCACAAAACCGCCGATAAAAACTATCGTCAGCACATCGTGCCATTTAAAATACTTAAAAATGCGCGGCATATCGCTGTTAATAGTATGCTGTTATTCAAAAAATGTCAACTGATTTTTACTGCCTGAAAACTTGTTATCCATTATTTTTTAGCGTGTCAAACAAAAGCTTGCGCATTTTAAATGGCAAATTGCCACCATTGCACCTATTAAAGCGAGAAGTTGGTATGCTTAATTATTAGCAATAATTTTAGGAGAACTATTCATGGAAAATCAAAAATTTATGACTTGCTTGACAGTGAACTTTTACACAAATGGAAAACCGAAATAGAGAAAGCTGAAAGCGGCACTTGTTTTTTACAAACGCGCAAGAGGTGTTTGAGGAATTAGCAAAAGGCTTAAATCCGCCAGAAAAGTCCTTATTAAAAACGTATGCTTTGACAATTGAAAATAAGCTAGACTATATTGAGTATATGCTTAAAATCAAGGTGCTTAATTTTGGAATTAAAATAGGAATGGAATTAGAAAAATCTTTCGCGGCAATGGAGAATTGTTAATTTTCTTTTCTTTCCACCCCGTCCAATTGAGGGTATAAGCTTTTCTTTCCACCCCGTCAACTTCGTTGCCACCCCTCAAGAGGGGAATTTTTTAATGGCTAATAATTTAATAACAAAGAATGAGTATGATTAAATAACCGCAGAAAAATTCCCCTCTTGAGGGGTGCCCCGTTAGGGGTGGGGTGGAAAGAAAAGCATATTTACGAAATCAGCCCAGTGAAAAGAAAGTACGCAACGAAACCGATATAGCTATGTTAATTAAACTTGCCGATATTTTTGACGTAAGCTTAGACGAACTAGTCGGACGGGAAACTAAAAAGCTGACATAATAGAGTTGCGTTCTTTCCACCCCGTCTGCCTAACGGCGTCCACCCCTCAAGAGGGGAATTTTCTATGGATTAATTCCATAATACAAGTCGTATGTTAATTAATTATTAGCCGTTAAAAATTCCCCTCTTGAGGGGTGGACGCGTCAGCGGACGGGGTGGAAAGAAAGCAACACAGAGGGACGGAGTAGTGTGCTATTTTGCGGGTTAATTTTTTAAATCCTTAGCCGAAATTTGTCAATTGTACTTCGTGATTTTCAATACAATTGTAAGTTGTCAATTTTATATAACCTATTCCGCAAAAATCTTGTGGGCGTATTCGGGCCATTCGGCCTTATATACCGCCAACGCGTCAGCGGGAACTAAAATTTGCTTTACGTCATCAAAAGCGTTTTGCTGCGGCGGCGGCGTAGCGGAACGCATAATAATGGTTACCTCCCATCCTCCTGTAAAATCCTTAAACGCATGTTCTCCGATAAATAGCACCCCGTGCGGAATTACCAGTGTTTCAAGATTACTCACCCCGTAAAACGCATACGCCTCTATGCCCTTTACATAGTCGGGAATAACGGTATTTGCCGAACCCAGTACCAGCACGCTGTCGGCAATTCTGATGATAGAGCCTCTGTCTAAAAGATAAATATCGCTAAAACCGCCGCTGCTAATCGTAAAATCTAACAGCGGACAGCCCGCAAACGCGTTGCGCCCGATGTCCGCCCCTGCAGGAATCGTAACGTATTGTAAGCTGACGCACCCAAAAAACGCATCCTCCCCGATACTCCGTATTCCCGACGGAATTTCCACGCGGCGCAAATTCGCAAAAGAGGCAAACGCGCCCGCGCCAATCCGCGTAACGGGCAAGCCTTGCCAAAACGCAGGAATAATAATCGTTTCTAACGCGCGCACGCTTTCCTCCGCGCCGATAACCTCGTAAGAATGATAATTGATTAAGCCAAACGTTAACCCATGCGTTGCTACATAATGCCTGACCGCGCGCGAAACGGCAGACTGCTTATACCTTCTTCTGCGCCCTAACGCCCTAACCGTAACGGTGTATACTTCAGGTTCGGTAAGCTGCGCCAGCGAATAACTGCTTTCGGCAGTAGTGCCAACCGTACTGCCGTTAATATTTATTTCGTATTCTTTTGCGTTTTCTACCAAATCCCAATGCAGCGTGTCGCCCAAAATGCGCACGTTTGCGGGCGCAGGAAGCTGAACCGCACCGCCGTAAAGTACAATTATCGGCGTTAAGATTACGGTTAACGCCAATACAACCGCAATCGCGGCAACCGCCAGCATCCGCCCGAACCGTAAACGAATACTTCTGTCCTCGTCGTTAAAGGAAGATTCTTTTTCTTTTTGGAAGCGTTCAGAAAGCATGTTTTTTACAACTTGCTGCTTTAAGGCTTCGTCTGCCTTGATTTTTTCCATTCCGCTTAGATAGCTTTTTAAGTTGTCGTCCATGCTTTTAAACCTCCTTTTCCGAATTTTCGTCGATTAGCATTTTAAGCCGCCGTCGGGCGCGTTTAAGACGGGTAAACACCGCGCTTTCGGATTTCCCGAAAATTTCGCCGATTTCCTTTGCGCTGTACCCCTCAAAATAATGCAGGTACAGCACATCGCGGTCGGGCGGCGGCAATGCTTGAATTTCGTCAATCGCCGCCGCCTCCTGCATCGTAACGCCGTAATGCAACGCCTCGTCTAAGCTAACCGTTTTTTTACGCCGCGCCGATTTTAACAAGTCCTTGCACTTATTTATCGTAACGCGAATCAGCCACGCTTTTAAGTGCATGTCCTCAGGCGGATTTTCTTGCTGCATAAGGCTTATAAACACCTCTTGCAAGATGTCTTCGGCGTCGTGGCGGTTGCGGGTATGCTGAAAGGCGATACGCAAAACCATATCGGAATATTCGTTTACCGAATTTGTAATGAATATTTCTTCCGTGTGCATAGTAACCGCCTCTCGTATATAAAACGATTGTAAAGCCCGAAACCTGACCTTTTACACAATCCCTTATTAGTATAGCACAAATTCCCTTACCTGTCAAAAGCACTTCGGCGTTTCCCGATACGTCTTAAAGCCCCTTTTTTCGGGAAAAATACCCCTTGACGTTTCTAAAAAATTTTGCTACAATAGATTTATTAAGCTAAGAGGTGTTTTTTATGATAATCAATGCGGAACATTTTTTAAAAGACCCAGAGAAATATCTTAACGACGGTGCCGTAATTATGTCCGCCGAAGAATACGAACGCTACGAAGAATTAAAAGCCTTAGAGATTGTCCGTCAGCGAAAAGCCGATTTAGATTCCGGCGCAGCTAAGCTTCTTACGCATGAAGAAGTATTTTCGGCGTTAGATGCAAAAATTGCGGAGTTACACGCAAAAAAATGAAAAATTACGTAATTTACTACCACGAACAAGCACAAAAAGATTTGCTTGATTTAACGGCGTACATCGCGTTGGACGATAAGGATACCGCAATAAATTTTCGCACTGAAATCGAAAATGTAATTTCAACCTTATCCACGTTTCCAAACATCGGCAAAGAGGTAAGCACAAAAGAGTGCCGCAGAATTATCAAAAAACCGTACATCATTTACTACGAAGTAAATGAACTAACTCAAGAGATTGCCATACTGTATATACTGCACGGCGCGCGTGTCAGCAAATAAATTACCCCCTTTACACCCCCGCCCTCAACACAACTTATCAAGGCATAAGCATAATCTATGCGCGCTTTATGTTTCTTTGAATTGACTTATACCCCGCACCTTTGCTATACTGTACATAAGAGAGGTGTATTTTATGAAACAAGAACCAAAAAGCAAACAACCCGATCCGCAAGAATCTTTCGCAGAGGTAGACATTTTAGTCGCCAAAGCCGAAAAAGCGTTAGCGGACTTTATGGAAATGACGCAAGCGCAAATAGACGCGGCTGTGCACGCCATGACGCTTGCAGGCCTAGACCGTCATTTTATGCTTGCCAAGCTTGCCGTTGAAGAAACGGGGCGCGGCATTTTAGAGGATAAGGTTATAAAAAACCTGTTCGCCACCGAATATATTTGGCACAGCATTAAACGGCAAAAAACGGTAGGCATCATCGACGAAAACGACGCGGAGGGCTACGTAGAAATCGCCGAGCCCGTCGGCGTAGTGGCAGGCGTTACCCCCGTAACCAACCCCACTTCCACCACGCTTTTTAAGTCGCTGATTTGCTTAAAAACGCGCAACCCCGTAATTTTCGCGTTTCACCCTTCCGCGCAAAAATGTTCGGCCGAAACCGCGCGCATTATGTTAGATGCCGCCGTTAAAGCGGGCGCGCCGCCAAACTGCATTCAATGGATAGAAACGCCGTCGCTTGCGGCAACCGCCGCCCTTATGAACCACCCCGGCGTATCGCTGATTTTGGCTACGGGCGGTTCGGGGCTTGTAAAAGCGGCGTACAGCGCAGGCAAGCCCGCCTTAGGCGTAGGGCCTGGCAACGTGCCGTGCTACATCAACAAAAACGTCGACATCAACCGCGCCTGCACCGACTTAATGATTTCTAAAACGTTTGATAACGGCATGATATGCGCCTCCGAGCAGGCAGTAATTGTAGATAAAGCCGTCGCACCGCAATTTGAAAAATACATGAAAGAGCATAACTGCTACTTTTTATCCGAAGCCGAAATCACCAAGCTTACCGATTTTGTGTACAACCGCGAAAAGCAAGCCGTCAACGCGGCGTGCGTAGGCCAGCCCGCAGACTGGATTGCCAAACAAGCAGGCTTAAAAGTTCCGCCTAAAACTAAAATCCTAATCGCCAAGCTGCCCGAGCCGTCGCCCGAATACCCCCTCAGCTACGAAACGCTTATGCCCGTTCTAGCCTACTTTATCGTAAAAGACGAAAAAGAGGGTTTCAGCGCGGCTAAACGCGTACTGGAATTAGAGGGCTTAGGGCACTCCGCCGTTATCCACAGCGACGACGAAAAGCTGTGCATCCGCTACGGCCAAGAAATGAAAGTCGGCAGAGTAATTATCAACACGCCGTCCAGTCAAGGCGCAATCGGCGATATCTACAACACCAACACGCCGTCGCTTACGTTAGGGTGCGGTTCCTACGGACGCAACTCCACCACCTCCAACGTATCCACCATCAATTTAGTAAATAAAAAGCGTATCGCAAAAAGAAGGGAAAATATGCAATGGTTTAAAATTCCGCCTCGGATTTATTTCGAAAGAGGTTCTATTCAGTATTTAGAAAAAATGCCCAACATCAAGCGCGCCTTTATCGTTACCGACCCCGGCATTTTAAAGCTGGGCTATGTAGATAAGGCGCTGTACTACCTGCGCAAACGCCCCGACCGCGTGCGCTGCGAAATATTTGCCGACGTCGAGCCCGACCCGTCCGTAGAAACCATTCTGCGCGGCGTAGAAGCCATGAACCAATTTAAGCCCGACGTTATCATCGCGCTAGGCGGCGGTTCGCCCATCGACGCGGCAAAAGGCATGTGGCTGTTTTACGAAAACCCCGAAGCCGATTTCGACGGATTACGGCTAAAATTCTTAGACATCCGCAAGCGCGCGTTCCACTTTCCTAACTTAGGCAAAAAGGCGCAGCTTGTAGCCATTCCCACCACGTCCGGAACAGGTTCGGAGGTTACCGCCTTTTCGGTAATCACCGATAAAAAGCAAGGCAGCATCAAGTATCCGCTAGCGGATTACGAGCTTACGCCCGATGTTGCCATTATAGACCCGCAATTTGTAGACACGCTGCCCAAAACGATTGTAGCCGACACGGGCATGGACGTTTTAACCCACGCTATCGAAGCCTACGTTTCGGTTTTAGCGTCCGACTACACCAACGCCCTAGCCATGAAAGCTATTGCGCTAGTCTTTAAATACCTGCCCAAAAGCTATCAAGACGCCACCGACAAAATAGCAAGAGAAAAAATGCACAACGCCTCCGCCATTGCGGGCATGGCGTTTACCAACGCATTTTTAGGCATTAACCACAGCTTAGCCCACCAAGTAGGCGGCGAATTCGGTATTCCGCACGGACGCGCCAACGCAGTTATGCTGCCGTATGTAATCGCCTACAACGCGCAAAAGCCCGAAAAATTTCCTATTTTCCCTAAATACGGCGAATTTGTAGCCGACTACCGCTACGCGCAAATCGCGCACCAACTGCATTTGGGCAAATTTTCGTTTATCGGAGACGAAGAAAACGCACCCCGCGCAGACGGCGTAAAAGCACTCATCGCCTCCGTGCGCAAGCTAATGAAAGACTTAAACATTCCGCTTTCGTTTAAAGACTGCGGCGTAGACGAAAAGCAGTTTCTAGCCAAAATCCCCGAACTTGCCCGCCGCGCCTTCGAAGACCAATGCACCACCGCCAACCCCCGCTACCCCCTAGTTAAGGATTTAGAAGACCTCTACAAACAAGCCTACTACGGAAAAGAGTAATTTACTTTTTTGGAACGCCCCAAAAAAGGTAACAAAAAAGGGCGGCTAGGGGGACTTTGCGGTTGTGCCCCCCTTAACAACTCCTGCGCAACTCATTACTTTTTGAAAAAGTAACCAAAACACAATTAAGGCTATAAGATAAAATCTGTAAGTTGCACAAAAATAAATAGCCGTTAAAAAATTCCCCTCTTTGAGGGGTGCCCCGTAGGGGCGGGGTGGAAAGAACGCAAATACCCCAGTCAGACGGGGTGGAAAGAACGCAAATCTATTATGTCAGCTTTTTAGTTTCTCGCCCGACTAGTTCGTCTAAGCCCACATCAAAAATATCGGCAAGTTTAATTAACATAGCTATATCGGGTTCGTTGCGTACTTTCTTTTCCCTAGTCTGATTTCGCTTTTAAGCTTTTCTTTCCACCCCGCCCCTAACGGGGCACCCCTCAAAGAGGGGAATTTTTTAACGGCTAATAATTTTACAACAAAGTATGAGGATAAATTAAATAACCGCAAAATAGCACACTACTCCGTCCCTCTGTGTTTCTCTGTGTTTGCCTCTGTGTTAAACACAACACCCCCGTCCCCTTCGTGTGCTTTGTGTGCTTTTAAATATTTTGCAACCCGTTTTTTATATGCTAGAAGAAAAAATAACAATACAACATGAGTAAGGGCCGCTATTGCATGAACGACTAAACATACATAAACATAGAAATCTCCCGCAAGTATAATAAGCAAAAAAAGAGCTAGGATAAATAAGATAAATGTTATTAATGAATCTAAAATCATTATTCTTTTATGCTTTTTCATAATAGGTGTTTTCCACGTAGCGCCCGCAGGAGTAACTTCAATAAAAAAATACCAAAAACCGCACTTTGTTATTTTTTTTTGGTCGGAGCATTTTTCTGCAAGCTTAACCCCTACCGATGCAACAATTTTAGTATTCACAGCGGATATAGCAAGGTAAAAACCCACAATAATTAAAGTAATACCTTTAATGATTTGAATGGTTGACATACTCTTTACCTACTTAAAACTTACGTAATACACACAAGGAAAGTACACAAGGGGACAAATCATACAAGGGGACGGGGGTGTTGTGTGCCCCTATGCGAAATCAAACTGCTGTTGCCAAAAAATCACACAACACCCCCGTCCCCTTGTGTGATTTCCGTAACATCTAACCAAAAATGAAATAAGATGTCCGTTCGGATTTCTTCTAAAAAAAACTCAATCCCTATGGGCCGTATTACTCTTCCGTCTGAAAGAGGATTATAATATACAAAAGTGCTTTTGGCGCGGCGATGAGTCATTTCACGCGGCAGCTTGTTTTTTCCGACAGTGTACTCCATATTATATCCTAAGTGGCTTTCATAAGTAGGTCTATATTCAACATAACAGTCAAAAAACTGAATCCCTTTTGCCGTAAACTCAATTTCCCTGCCGGTAAATTCAAGCAAAGCTAGCGAAGATTCATATATTTTTTGTTGATTAAATTTGCTCCATTGAGATTCAAATATTCCCTCCGGTTCATAAAAAGGCATCCAATACCGACTGCCGCTGCCGTCATACTCGTCAATGTTAATGCTAATGGCATGAAAACTATATATTTTTCCGTATGAACCCGGAAACATAGCCTCTAAATTAAGTTTTTCTTCTTTGATTTCTTCGCACTTGCTGCCTCCCAACACAAAAACAGCCATCATTAAAACCGCAAAAATACAAAAAAATCTCCTCAATTTTTTAGAAACGCTGCTCATATTTATAAGTATACCCTATCTTTTATTATAATGCAATCAATTTTTACAATTCGCCTTTTTATGATAACACAAGCACCTCTTTTTCCACATAAGCACATACATGCTTTCTTTCCACCCCAACCGATTTTTGGGCTATGCTTTTCTTTCCACCCCGCCCCTAACGGGGCACCCCTCAAGAGGGGAATTTTTCAACGGCTAATATTTAAATAACAAAGAATGAGGATAAATTAAACTACCGCAGAAAAATTCCCCTCTTGTAGGGGTGGCTGCGTAGCAGACGGGGTGGAAAGAAAGCAAATACCCCCAGTCGGACGGGGTGGAAAGAAAAGCCTTTACTTAGACTTTTTACCTTTTAAACGCGATTTTGCAAAGCCCAAAACTTGACCCTTATCAAACTCATCTAGCGCGTTATAAATTTCTTGAATTTCGCTACGGATAGGCGGTTGCGAACGGTATTTAGACGAAACAAAACCCAACAAATAATTTATATCGCAATTAAAAAGCGTGGCAATGTCCTCTAAGGTTTCATAATTCGGGGTACACTTTCCCGCTTCCCATTGTGATACTAAACTTTGCGCAACTCCAAGTTCTTTGGCTACTTCCCTTTGACCTAGCCCGTCGCGCAATCGTATTTGCTTAAAAATTTCCTTGAATCCCATATATTCTAATATAATATCTGTAAAATAACAGAAAATCTATTGACATATCGTATTATATGATATATATTATTGCATTATATTAGAATATATATTCATAGGAGAAACCAAAATGACCAAAGTACAACAATTAAGAGAGGCAAAGGGCATGACGTACTGGACTTTAACTAGACGCGCTAAAATCAGCTGTTATCATTTAGCGGCCATTGAGGGCGGAAAGTTTGAACCCACTATCGGCACGCTAAAAAAGCTTGCAAAGGCGTTGGAGTGCCCGCTTAACGAATTGATGCGCGAATACGCAGAAAAAGCCGCAACGCCTGTCAGCGCGCAAAACACCAAAGAATTCTACGAATTCATGCGAAAGCATCGCAGTAACCGCTACTAGGGCGCACAAAAGGGGCGGGGATGTTTTGTGATTTTTTGGCAACAGCAGTTTGATTTCGTAAATATACTTTTCTTTCCACCCCGTCCGCTGACGCGTCCACCCTCAAGAGGGGAATTTTTTAGCGGTGGTTTTTTAATTTTAACACATTTTGTATTAAAGTATTTAGCCATATAAAAATTCCCCTCTTGAGGGGTGCCCCGTAGGGGCGGGGTGGAAAGAAAAGTATATCCACGAAAGCAGACGGGGTGAAAAGAAAAACAATTGACAGCCAACAACCAACAACTAACAACAAACTTGTACCCTAAAATCGCGAAGTGCAAATAAAAATTTGACAAAACCAACGCTTGCGGGTATACTAACTCTGTGAAAGCTTGCTTAGCAGCCCCGCAAATGCCCGTCCTTGCCTCTGTAAGCCCTGTGCGGCGCAAACGCAAACGCGTTTGGGAGGTAGATTTTTTGCGCGGCGTGTGTATTTTGCTAATGATTGTAGACCACGCCATGTACAACTTTTTTATGCTAATCCCCGATTTAGCCGCCAACTGGAACACCGTACAAAACACTTTTTTCGAACACATGGCGCAGTTTTCGGCATGGTACTGGGTTTGGAACGTGCGCACGGTTATCCGCTTTACGGTAGTGTTTATTTTTCTGTTTTTAAGCGGCGTAAGCTGTTCGTTTACGCGTTCTAACGGACACCGTTTGCGCAAGCTTTCTATGGCGGCCGCACTGGTTACACTGGTTACCTTTACGGCGGACGGAATTGCCGATGTAGGCCTCTCCATAGCCTTCGGCATACTGCATATTTTGGCATTTAGCCTACTCTTGTACATCATTGCCAAAAAACTGCTGCCGCACCGCAATTTTTACCTGATTATAGGCGCGGTTATTACGCTTGCGGGCTTTTTTCTGCCCGTTTACGGCACCACTATCCCCTTTTGGTCGGCGGAAATGCCGCATTATTTCACCCTAAACGCAGAGGTTTTCTCTAAAATTCTGTTAGGAACAGCCACTTTCGGTTCGGATTGTTACGGAATTCTGCCCTACACAGGCTTTTTCTTCTTAGGCGCGGCGGCAGGAGAGGTTTTTTACCCGCAAAAACGTTCACTTTTCCCCAAATTAGATAAACGCTGGCACGCGGCGTACTCGTTTGTCGGACGCAAAGCGATTTGGGTGTATTTAACGCACCAAATTGCCATAGTCGCCGTGCTTATTTTAAGCGCGATGGCAGTCGGCTACCACATTTTAGGCGACGATGCAACGCAAAAAATCCTATTAAAGGGCATTTCACTGGGCGTTCTGCTAGCCGTTATATCGGGGCTGTACATCTGGCGAAGATTTCCAAAAAAACGCTAAATAACCGCTTTTCCCCACGCAAGGTTTTGATTTTTTCTCCAACCGTCTTTCTTTCCACCCCGTCCGCTGACGCGTCCACCCCTCAAAGAGGGGAATTTTTTAAAGGTATATCTTTTAAATAATTTCATTGTGCGCTTGTTTTTTATTGTTAGCCGCAGAAAAATTCCCCTCTTGAGGGGTGGCAACGAAGTTGACGGGGTGGAAAGAAAAGCTTACAATTCATTGCTATTTATTTTATTTAATTAACTTGAACTTTTTTAGCTTTGTGTGATATAATAAGTCTTGTAGCACTGCTAACCGCTTTTCAAATCTTATTTAAGCTGTGAGAACCGTCTGATTATGGAAAAAACACAAGAAAAAACGTTGTATGAGGCCTTTGTTTCGGGTGCGGAAATCAATCCGCGCGCACCCGCTTTTTTGTATAAGGGTAAAACCGTTTCGTATAGCAAATTTGTAGAAAATGTAGACCGTTTAGCGGCCGCGCTTACCGCTTTCGGTATTCAATCGGGCGATATAATCACTGCAAGCCTGCCCAACATCCCCAAAGCGGCGTATTTGGTGTATGCCGCCAACAAAGTCGGCGCGGTTTTATACCTGCAACACGTGCTTAACGCGCCCGAAATCACCGTTTCGGGGCTTAAAAAGACGAATTCCCGCATACTTTTTGTACTGGATTCGGCAGCCGCCGCCTTAAAAGACGCATGCGCCGAAATGAATGTTAAGCTGATATCGTGCTGTCCCGCCGACGAATTAGGCAGCCTCATCACCCATTTTTACCGCCGCCGCGAACGTCTTGCCCCGCCGTGCAACGCGACGATTACGGATTATAACCATTTTGTTGCCTGCACGGCGGTTGATTCGGCCGATACAAGCCGTACAGAACGCCTTTCTCCCGAAAAAGCGGCTATTTTATTAGACAGCGGCGGCACGGAGGGCTTACCAAAAACGGTAGAACTGTCGGCAAACGCGCTAAACGCCTTATGCTATGCGGGCGCGCACTTAATTAACAGCAAAAACGGCTATTCATACCGCTACATGCTTTCGCCCCTGCCGATTTTTCACTGCTTCGGACTGGCGATGGGGCTGCACGCAATGGTACTTCACGGCGGCTGCAATGTGTTTATGCCGCGCTTTTCACGCAAGGACGCCCTTCGCTACTTAAAAAAGAATAAAATCAACTATATGCTAGGCGTGCCCGCCGTGTACGAGGCTTTGCTTAGCTGTCCGCCGTTCTGCGGAAAAAAGCTTAAAGCCGTAGACGTTGCTTTTTGCGGAGGAGATTCTCTTTCGCCCAAAACCAAAGAGGAGTTCGACCGCCGCATGGCCGATGCGGGCGCGCGCTGCCGCTTAATGGAGGGCTACGGGCTTTCCGAAACGCTTTCGGTATGCTGCGCAAACACGCATGCCCAAAACCGCGCGGGTTCGGTAGGCAAACCTGTGTTGGGCGCACAGGTGCGCGCTTTCGATAAAGAATTGTGCGTTTCGGGCGAAACCCTCATGAACGGCTACTACGGCGATGCGGCGGCAACCGATAAAGTTTTCTTTACCGATAACCAAAATACGCGCTGGCTTAAAACGGGCGACTTAGGACACGTAGACAGCGACGGCTTTGTGTACTTTGGCGGCAGAGCAAAAAATATTATCAAGGTTTCGGGCGAAAGCGTTTTCCCTATCGAAATCGAAACGATTGCCAAAGGTGTCCCCCATGTAAAGGCTTGCGCGGCGTTTGCCGTACCCGACCCAAAATCTGGCAGCCGCGTTGCACTGGCGGTAGAACCCGAAAGCGGGACAAGCCGCGAAACTTTGCTAGACGCATTAACACGCGCACTAAGCAGCAGCCTACAAAAAAACGCGCTGCCCAAATTTATAGAATTTTATGACGAGCTGCCCAAAACCAAAATGTTAAAGATTGACGTAGAAAAGCTAAAAGCAGAATTTGGCGAGATAGCAGACAAAATGTAGAGGTGTCCCCAGTATAATGGTTGTTTAATTACAACAAAACGCAAAAACGCGGTTTTTTGGGTCTAGGGCAAAAATTGCCCATTCTGTCTAAAACGCGAAATTAAAAATAAAATCATTGCAAATAATTCGCATTTCGCCGCGACATACAATATAAGACAATTTTCGACAATTACACCACAATATATAGGCTTTGGCATTTTGTTATTTTTGTACAAGCTTGCCGTTACTTTGTGTACAAGCCGTACAAGCTGTTTTTAAGCTATGTTTCACATGAAACAATTTTTTAAAAATGTTTCACGAAATTCCTAAATGTTTCACAAGTTCCACGTGAAACATTAACACAAAAAAAGACCGCCTTAATAAGACGGCCTTTTAATATATAATCTAAATATGTATCGGGTTTATTTATGGGGCTTTACGTATCGCCGCCTTTCTCTAACACTGCTATCATTTCGGCAAGGCGGTCTAAATCGTCGCGGGTATAATAGTCTACATATATTCTGCCGCGTGTATCGTTGCCCAACGCCGAAACCTTAGTGGCAAATACCCGTTGCATACGCGAAACTAAATCTTTAAGTTCTATACTTTGCGGTGCGGGCTTTTGGTTTTGCTTAGGGGTAAGAAACGCCTTTATTTTCTTTTCAAAGTCGCGCACGGATACCTTGTTATCCACGCCCTCCATAGCTAGCCTTAACTGAGCTTCGGGTTCGTCCACAACCACCAAACAACGCGCATGTCCCGCAGAAAGCCGTCCCGACGCAACCAAATCCACAATCTTATCCGTAAGCGTCAAAAGCCGCAGCGTATTGGCAACCGCAGAACGGCTTTTGCCGATTCGGTCTGCAACTTCCTCTTGCGTATACTTATATTCATCCATAAGCTGACGAATAGCGTTTGCCGTTTCTATCGGGTTTAAATCTTCGCGCTGTAAGTTTTCGATTAACGAAATCTCTTTAACCTGTTGCGGAGTATAGTCGCGTATAATGGCGGGCACGGTTTTTAACCCCGCCTTTTTAGAGGCGCGCCACCGTCTTTCGCCCGCGATAATCATATAGCGCGCGCCGTTTTTAACCACAATAATAGGCGATATCACGCCGTGCATACGAATGCTGTTGACTAATTCGTTCATTGCCGTTTCGTCAAAATTTTTGCGCGGTTGATTTACATTCGGGTCGATACTGTCTACTAACAACTCCGCCGACGGCGCAGAAATGTCGGACGCGCCGTGCTTTTCTTTTAAGTCGCTTTTAATGCGTTCTTCCGTCGCGCTGTAATATTCCTCTTCCGAATCGGACAATAGCGCGCCTAAGCCTTTACCCAAACCTCTTTTAACTGCCATAATTTTTAACCTCTCTTTTACTTTTGCTATACCGCCATTGCCCGATTGCTAGCTTGAATTTTCTACGGCAAGCAGTATCAATATAGGTATTGTACACAAAAATCTGCGTTTGGTCAACTAAAAACCACCCCAAAAAACTTCGTCCGTTTAAAAATGTTTATCTGCTAATAAAAAATATAAACGAAAATATTTCGCATATACTATATTCGTATAAACCGCAAGGTAAAATATACAAAACCGCGATTAAATTTCTAGCAAGGTTGTGTTTTAACAACAATATGCCCTAAACCGCAAAATCCTCCAAAATCCACGCCGCTATTTGTGCCTTTAATTTTTTAATTTGCCGCTATTGACAAAGCGTTGTGGGAATGGTATACTTAAATATAGACGTTATCAAAGGAGAACTCCGCTATGAGAAAAATCGCAAAATGGCTAATCGTGTTACCGTTGGTTTTGATTATGTCTGTTAGTTTTATAGCGTGCAAATCTACCTATGCCCCGACCACAGCAGAAGGCTTTGCCGAATTTTTTGAGGACTTTTTATCGGAAAACAATCCAAAAACTAACTGGACAATGGAATCGGTTTATACGGTACAATACGGGAACATCACCACACAAAAATCAAATAAAACAATGCGCGAAAAAAACAAACTGCATTATGTGTACAATGACGGGGAAAAAGAGAGTATAGAATTTTCGTTTTTTAAGTCAAACGTACTTTATACAGAAATTCTTATCGGAGATGTGCTAGTAGAGTCTGCTAGTGCGATTTCGGAAAGCGCGTGGCATGCGCAGGCAAACAAATCACTTTGGGACACTGTAAAAGTCTTTGCTGCCGACCTGGATTTCCATTATTATAACGGTGAATGGAAATTAACCGAAGGCGAAACTGCACAGATAGGGGATTTGTTTTCGTTTGGCACAACCGATGCAACGCTTACCTTTGGTAAAAAAGGTTCTTTCGAGTTTAATGCCTACGCAAGCTTTACTGCTGAGCAATTGGCCGACGCGGTCAAAGCCCGATATATTGCCGATACGGCAAAAGAGTGGGAAAGTATAGCAACGCAACAAGGATTGACGCTTGAAGAGTATATAGATTTAATCGGCACAACCCTAGAAGAAGCCTACGAAGCAAGTATTTTCGGCCAAATGGAATTTGAACCTTATACAGAAACCCTATTCTTTTCGGTTAAGGACATCGGCACAACCCGCGTACCCCGTTAGCACACTACTCCGTCCCCCTGTGCTAAAATAATTTTGGAGGTTTTTGTGGAGGAGAAACAAAACTTAACGGAAATAGCGGAAAACGCGGAGAAATTAAAGAGGAGTCTTTTTGAAAAGTTTTCTGATTTAAGGCTACGTATTAAAGTGTTGCTGTTTTTTAGTCCCGCTATCGTTTTTACAATATATTTATTGGTAGCGGTTATTTTTGATGTGGATTCATATATATTTAACCTCATTGTTTTTACTCCGATAGTGTTCCCGTTACTTGTGGGCATAGGCATATATATACAAGCAAATAAAAAACGAACACGCAAGCTTTGGATTACTTTTATAGTAATGCTTTTATTAGCTGGACATGCGTCATTTGCGCTAGCAGTTTTGTTTGCATTTTGGACAATTGATTTAGGCTTGGTATATCGCTATAATCCTGTTACTGGCACATGGGCTTATTTTTGGAGTGCGCACATAATTGCCCATCTTATATTTTTTATAATTTCAATCCTACTTCTGATTGCCGTAATGGTGTTTTTTACAATCGAAGCCAAAACGCATATTAAAAACAAACAAAATTAACATAGGGAACTAATCAAATGAAAAAAATTAGCGCAAAAAATTTGTGTTAAACGCTTGACACGGTTTGTCCTTGTGTGATAGTATAAGAAAAAGCGAACGCCCCGCAGGGGTGTTTTTTAAGCTTAGGAGATAAAAAATGAGAGTCCGCATCACATTAGCCTGCACCGAATGCAAGCAGCGCAACTACGACAACTACAAAAACAAAAAAAATGACCCCGACCGTTTAGAGTTTAGCAAGTATTGTAGGTTTTGTAAGAAGCATACGCCCCACAAAGAAACCAAGTAGTTGCCGAAAAATCGGCTTGAAAAGCACTACGCTTTATTTTTTTACACGCTTGCGTACCGAGTGGTACGCGGCACGTGTAAAAAAATAAACTGTTGTACAACTTGCACTCAATTTTACGGCAACTACGCATAAAGCCTTTCAAAGCGTAGCAGTGGTCAAACACTATATTTTACAGCTTTCAAAGGCGCAGCAATCAAAAATCCCTTTCATTTAAAAGCACATATAAAAATAATTAACGGAGTATATCTTATGGCAACCGAATCGGGTGCAGAAAGCAAAAAAGAGAAAAAGCCGAATATTGCTGTTCGGATAGGCAGATGGTTTAAGCTTGCCGCGCTGGAATTGCGCAAAGCCACGTGGCCCAAAGGGCGCGAGGTTTTTAAAAAGCTAGGCACGGTGTTAATCGTGGTGCTGTTTTTCTTTATCATACTGCTGGTAATCGACTACGCGCTGGGCTGGGGTTATACTGGGTTAACCCGCAACATTATAGACGACACGCAGCAAGCATTAGCTAATTTCAATCTGCCAAGTACCTAGCTAATTTTTGGTTTCACGGCAAAAAATAGGTTAAGAAAACGGTATAAAAACACAAGGAACATTTTATGGGTATAGAAAACGCAAAATGGTACGTCTTGCACACCTACTCAGGTTATGAGAGTATGGTTCAGGATAACCTGCAAATGGTTTTTAAGAAAAACAACATGGAAGACCGCCTGCACGAAATAACCATTCCGATAGAGGATGTGGTAGAGGAAAAGGGCGGCAAGCGCAAAGTAGTTCAGCGCAAAAAGTTTCCGTGCTATGTTATTGTTAAAATGGAATACAACAACGATATGTGGCACATGGTTACCAACACGCGCGGCGTTACGGGCTTTGTAGGGCCGCAGGGCCGTCCGATGCCGCTTACCGAAGAAGAAATTAAGCGCATGCACCTAGAAAAAATTGTTGTGGAAACCGATTTAGAGGTAGGCGAACAAGTTAAGGTAACGCAAGGCCCGTTAGAGGGCTTTATCGGCACGGTAGAGGCGGTAGACCCCGTCAACAGCAAGTGTAAAGTAGTAGTAAGCATGTTCGGCCGCGATACGCCGGTGGAGTTAGAGATGTATCAAATCGAAAAAGTCGATTAGCGGGTTAGGCGGCGCATTATACAAACTACGTATGCCGTGCCGCCTCAGTCGTGTACAAGAAGTACAACTTCCTTCGGCGGCACGACATCTGTTGTTCGTCTAATACACCGCCTAACCCGCTAATAAGCAATGCTTAAAATCTAAGCGGAAAACCGAAAAATAAGCGCGTGAAGTAGCGCAAAAAGACCCGAAAAGACGCTGTTGGCAATTCTATATTCGGGTTCACAACAACAAAAACGGGAGAAATTGTATAAATTTCGTTTGTACCGCGATTGTATAAAATTATACAAGGAGAACATTTAATGGCAAAGAAAGTCAACGCAGTTGTAAAACTGCAGCTGCCCGCCGGCAAAGCAACGCCCGGGCCGCCTGTCGGAAGCTCGCTAGGGCCGCACGGAATTAACATTCCCGGCTTTACCAAAGAGTTTAACGAACGCACCAAAAGTCAAGAGGGGCTAATCATTCCCGTAGTGGTAAGCATTTTTGCCGACCGCTCTTTTACGTTTGAATTAAAAACGCCTCCCGCCGCCGTGCTTATCAAAAAAGCGTGCGGTATTCAAAGCGGTTCGGCAAAGCCCAACAAAGACAAGGTGTCTAAAATTACCCGTAAACAGGTAGAAGAAATCGCAAAGCAAAAAACGCCCGACTTAAATTCCGCCTCTATCGAGGCCGCAATCCGTATGGTCGAAGGCACGGCGCGCTCTATGGGCGTTACGGTTGTGGATTAAGGGGAGGGAAAAGAAATGAAACGCGGAAAAAAATATTTAGAAAGCTTAAAGGCCGTAGACTCCTCTAAAAGCTACGAGGCCGCAGACGCGATTAACCTTGCCTTAGAAACGGCAAAAGCAAAGTTTGACGAAACGGTAGAGTTGCACGTAAGGTTGGGCGTAGACCCGCGTCAAGCAGACCAACAAGTGCGCGGCACGGTGGTGTTGCCGCACGGAACGGGCAAAAACGTGCGCGTTTTGGTTATTGCCAAAGGCGAAAAGGCCGATATTGCCGAAAAAGAGGGCGCGGACATCGTAGGCGCAGAGGACATTATCAACAAAATTCTTACCGAAAACTTTTTGGATTTCGATGTTTGTATCACAAGCCCCGACATGATGGGGCAAATGGGGCGTGTAGCCAAAATTTTAGGGCCGAAAGGCTTAATGCCGTCGCCTAAAAGCGGCACGGTTACTCCCGACATCGGCAAAGCGATTAGAGAAACCAAAGCAGGTAAGGTAGAATACCGTTTAGACAAAACCGCAATTATTCATTGCCCTATCGGAAAAAAATCGTTCGGCACAGAAAAATTGCAAGAAAACTACCACACGCTGATGGACGCTATTGTAAAAGCAAAGCCCGCAGCAGCAAAGGGCGCGTATGTAAAATCGGTATACGTTGCCTCTACTATGGGGCCGGGCATCAAAGTAATGCACCGCGCCTAACCCCAAAAAAGCTAACACTTAGTCAACTATCCCCTAACAGCATCTTTGTAACAAAGATGAAAGGGTCGGCTTAAAACCGTTTTCAGCCGACTAGCCATAGACAGCAAAGCGGAAAAATTCCTTAATTCGTCCTCTTTAGGAAACGCGGATTTTGTACAGCGTTTCCAAACACGGGCGGGCTTGCCGAGGCGGTAACTTAGTTTAAAATCTTGCGTTTATCACGCTTGTTTTATGCTGAACCCCGCCTTACGTATAGGGCGGGGTTTGTAAATTTATATCCGAACTATTCTTAAAAGGAGGTTAAAGGACATGTCAGAAAAAATTATTGCTAAAAAAGCCGACGAGGTTGCATCCGTGAAGAGTAAGATTGCCTCCGCAAAATCTATTATAATACTAGATTATCGCGGTGTTTCGGTGTTTGAGGATACGCAAATGCGCGTTGCCTTGCGCAAAGAAAACATCGAATATAAGGTTATCAAAAACAATATTATGTTGCGCGCGCTGAAACAAGCGGGCTATAAAGACTTTGACGGCGTTTTGCAAGGGCCTACTGCGGTAGCTTTCGGCTACGACGATGCGGTAATGCCTGCTAAAATCTTAGCGGAGTCAATTAAAAAGTATAACAAAATGAAAATCAAAGGCGGCATTGCCGAAGGCAAGGTTTTAAGCGCGGAAGAAGCCATTGCGCTATCTAAAATGCCCGCTAAGCCTACGTTGGTTGCACAACTGCTTGGCTTGCTTACCAGCCCTATGCGCGGGTTGGCTGTGGCGGTTAGTGAGATTGCCAAAAAGAAAGTTTAAAGAAAAAACCAAAAATTAAACCAAAAAAATTAAAAAAACCAAAATAAAAAGGAGAAATTAAAAAATCATGGCAGACTTAAATAAGTTATTGGAAGAAATCAAAAAAATGAGCGTTATGGAGTTAAACGACTTTGTAAAAATGCTTGAAACCGAATTCGGCGTTTCGGCGGCGGCTATGGCGGTTGCGGCACCCGGCGCGGCGGCAGCGGCAGACGATGCACCTCAAGCCGAAGAACAAACCGAATTTACGGTTTTCTTAAAAGAAGTAGGCGCAAACAAAATCGGCGTTATCAAGGTTGTACGCGCTATTACGGGCTTAGGCTTAGGCGAGGCGAAAGCGGTAGTTGACGGTGCGCCTGGCGTAGTTAAAGAAGGGCTTTCCAAAGAATCCGCAGAGGATGCGAAAAAGCAATTTGCCGAAGCAGGCGCAACGGTAGAATTAAAATAACTTGCAAAGCAAAACTTACAAGGGGTTTTAATTAAACACGTTAAATTTTAAGTAAAGCTTAGCAACCGCTAACGCTTTTAAAAAACCCGCTGTCGGGTTATTTTGACAGCGGGTTTTTAAATGGAGAATGGAGAATGGAGAATGGAAAATGTTAATTTAAGCCTTAGCCATTAAAAAATTCCCCTCTTGAGGGGTGGACGCGTTAGCGGACGGGGTGGAAAGAAAAGCTTATGCCCTCAATCAGACGGGGTGGCAATACAAACACCTTTCCACCCCGTCCGCCTGTCGGCGTCCACCCCTCAAGAGGGGAATTTTTATATGGCTGTTTATTTAATAGCCGCCGCGTTGCGCTTGCAAAGAGGGGAGTTTTATGCGGATTATCTTAATTATTTTATTCCCTTAATTAAATTATTTACACCTATGTGTTGACGGCGTAAAAAAACTTCGCTATACTAAGATTGTGGAAAAAGCGGAAAAAGTTAAATTGTATGACACGCTGCCGCGCGCAGAGAAAAAGGCACTGCGCAAGGAGTACGGCGCGAAAAGTTCGTCGTATAGGGCTTGGTACGTGTGCATAGTCATATTTTTTGTAATTTTGGCGGCGGGCTATGCGGCGTTTTTTACGCATGAAATTATACGCTTATTTACCAAACAAAATATCTCTTGGCTGCTTACAACCATATTTCATGTAACAGCTGTTTCGGGCGTTTTGCCTGTTTGTATGTTTGCAAATAAGCCTAACCATCGGTTTCACGCTTGGCTTTTAAAAGAAAAAGGCATAAAAAAAGTAAACCAAACCGCCGAAACGCCACAGCAAAGCAAAGAAAAAGAAAAAGCTTATCGAAAAGAATATCGCGCCGCCCGCCCGCGTGAAAAGCTTTGGCTTGCGGTTATGCTGGTTTTAATGTTAGTGGGAATCACGCTGATATTTTTGTTTGGGGGATATTATGTAGCAGTCGTTTTTAGCGACCGTTCTTCTATTCCTCGAATTACGACAATCTACGTGCCGACAGCAATTTTGTCGCTGTCGGCTGTTGTTAAAATAGGGCTTTGGTCTGATAATAAATATCAGCTTTGGCTAATTGCAGAAAAAAAAGTAGGGCTTGATGAGGGAGAAGAAGCCGCAAAAAAATTCCCCTCTTGAGGGGTGGCTGCGCTAGCAGACGGGGTGGAAAGAAAAGCTTATGCCCTCAATCAGACGGGGTGGAAAGAAAAACGCCTTTCCACCCCGTCAACTTCGTTGCCACCCCTCAAGAGGGGAATTTTTTAACGGCTATTTATTTAGTAACCAACGCCGCGTCGCGCTTGCAAAGAGGGGGATTTTTTAACGGATTAATTTTAAAATCCTTAGCCGAAATTCTCCATTCTCCATTTTCCATTCTCCATTACTTACTCGGTGCGCAGTGCTACTACGGGGTCTTTTTTGGCCGCCATGCGTGAGGGGATAAAGCCGCTTATAAAGGTTAGCACGGTGCTTACCGCTACCAGTATCAATGCGTGCAGAGGGTTTAGAATGGCTAGGTTGCCGATGTTCATGCCGCCGTTTCGGGCTACAAAGAAACCGATTATAAAGTTTATGGGGATGGTAAACAAATACGCTATGCCTACGCCCAGTAAGCCCGCAAACAATCCGATAATAATGGTTTCGGCGTTAAATACGCGGCTGATATCTTTTTTGCGCGCCCCGATACTGCGCAGTACGCCGATTTCTTTGGTGCGCTCGATTACCGAAACATACGTGATAATCGCAATCATAATGCTAGACACTACCAAGCTTACGGCGGCAAACGCTACCAAAACATAGCCTATAATATTAACTAAATTGCCCATCGTGTCGCCTAACATAGACAGCGTATCGGAATAATGTACCTTAAACGCATCGTTGGTTTGCGTGTCGTTCCATTTATCTAAATGTGCAATCAGTGCCGCCTTTTGCTCGAAGTCTAGCGGAAAAATGCTTAGCGCAACGGGCGTTTCGGTTGCCGCGCAGATGTTTAACGCGTTGATTTGTGCTTGAAACAGCGCGGTTTCTAACATGGCAACGTAGCCTGTAAGCAATTCGACAGCGGGTTGCGGAAAGATGGATAAAAACGGCAGAAACTGTTCAATTTCGTCCATTAAATTCATATCGCCTGCGATTTCTAAGGCAGTTTTTAGCTCAAAGGCGTTAATTTGGTCTTGCACGGCTTGCGGGAACGTGCTGATTAGTCCCGCCATTTCAGAACTGTATAACGGAAACGAAATGCGGTTTTCTATCATTTGCTTAGTAAGGATTTCGGCAAATGTTTCTCCCGCCATAGGCTTGCGGTTGGTTTGGTCGGCAATACCCGCGCTGATATCGTCTAGAATGGTTTGCCCGATATCCACCAAATATTTGCCGTTAAAGCCTTTTGCGTTTTCGGCGGCCTGCGCCTTTGCCAGTTCGGAGTCGGCGTTCAGCGCGATTATTTTTTGCGTAAGCGATTTGCGGTGGACTAATCCCGTGCTGTACAGCGACGTAGGTGTATCGGGGCTGATGCGCATAATCCCTACGATTTGCAGTTTTATATCCTTATCCGCATTATAGGCATTGTACGCGTCTACTAAATCATTTCCTGTTTTGGGGCGGTAAATGCCGTTATCCTCGTTATAAAAATTATCGTTGTTTAAAACAATATATTGCTGCCCTATATAGGTGCTAAATGAGGTTTCGCCGGGGGTTGCGGGCAAGCCTAACCAGTTAAGCCGTTCGGTGGTGATACGGTTAAAGCGGTCTATAATCAAAGCAACTTGTTCTATATCGGGCGAAAGATTAGGCGCGTCGCCGGGGAAGTAGCCTTGCAGCACGTCGTATTGCTGTTTTACAAACGCGTCGTTATCCAGCATTTCTTGAAAATTCGCGCCCCGTTCGCCGCCGAAACCGCCTAAAATGCCCGCTATCGCACTTTGCCCTGCCTCGTAATTGTTGGTGGTAATCGCACGGACGGGATTATCTAACGCGCCCGTGTGGCGTACAAGATTAGGCTCTATGCCGTACACGCGCTGAATATCTACGGTTTTGGTTTTATTCGTGTCGAAGCTTTCTACATGGTCAATGTACTCTTGCGTTAAGCGGTTAAGGTGCATAAGGTCCGCCATGCGGTTTTGCGGCGGATTTACGGTAACCTGATTAGAATCGGGAAACTCCTCAGGGCGTTCCTCATCGTTTTGGCTGGGCGGCCCTATTAAAGAACCTATATCCATATACTGCTGATTGATGCCTACCGGCACAAAAGACAGCATTTCCGCTTGCATACGGGCAATGTATACCTGAAAGCCGTTAGAAATCGCCAGTACCAGCGCGATGCCGATAATGCCGATACTGGCCGCTAAGCTGACTAAAAAGGTGCGCCCTTTTTTGGTTAGCAGGTTGCGCCCCGAAAGTGAAATAGCCGTTTTAAACGACATAGAGGTCTTTTTTAGAGAGGCTCTGCGTTTTTTGGCGCGCTCGCGTTCCTGCGTTTTTAGCTGATTTACCTGTGCGGTTACTTTTTTCTTTTCTTCGCCCGCAAGGCCTTTGGGTACTTTTAATGCCTCTGGGTCGTTCATTTTAAGCGCGTCTAAATCTACGCCCGCTTCCTCTAATAAGCGCAGCCGCTCGGTTTCGTCGGGGTTGAAGGGGTTGTCGTCGCCTGTTAAAATGCCGTCGTGCAAACGGATAATGCGGTTAGAATATTTGTTGGCAAGCGCGTCGTTGTGCGTAACCATAATAACTAGACGGTCTTTGGAAATTTCTTTTAAAATCTCCATGATTTGTACACTGGTTACCGAATCCAGTGCGCCCGTAGGTTCGTCCGCTAAAATAATGGACGGGTCGTTTACAATGGCGCGCGCAATCGCCACGCGCTGCATTTGTCCGCCCGAAAGCTGATTAGGGCGTTTTTTAAGCTTATCGCTAAGCCCTACCTTTTCTAGGGCGTCCATAGCGCGCTTGCGCCGTTCACTCTTTGTGATGCCCGAAAGCGTTAGGGCAAGCTCTACGTTGCCCAAGACCGTTTGGTGCGATATAAGGTTATACGTTTGAAACACAAAGCCTACGTATTTGTTGCGGTAGGCGTCCCAGTCGTAGTCTTTAAAAAGACGGGTGGAACGGCCGTTAATCAGCAAATCGCCCTCTGTGTAGCGGTCTAGCCCGCCCACGATGTTCAGCATGGTTGTTTTTCCACAACCAGACGGCCCTAAAATGGAAACAAATTCCGATTTTCTAAACGACAGCGTAACGCCTTTTAGCGCGCGCACGATGTTTTCGTCTGCTCCGTAGTCTTTTTTAATGTCTTTTAGTTCTAGCATTTTTACCTTGTTGCTCCTTGCCTATGTACTGTTGATTATAGCATAAATAGATTAAAAAAGCATTAAAATTTGTGCAGGTTTTCGCGATTTTTATATTTTTTTTAAGCCGTATAAAAGCGGACGGCGTTTCAAATACTACACAATAAGAAAAAGAGGGAAGTGTCTATGCCTAAGAAGAAAAAATTTAAAAATCATAAAAACAAAAAAGAAAGCGCAAGCACCTCGATTTAAAGGAGAATTTTTATGGCAAACAACAAAAATCCGCGCGAAGTGAAAATCGGCGCGGGGCAAGCGAAACCAGTAACGGCGCAAGGCAAAAAAACGTCTGCGGCAAATAAGACTGCTGCGGGTAAAAAGGCTTCTGCCGCAAAAAAGACCGCTGCCGCAAAAAAAACGCCGCGCTCTAAGCCCGTTCAAAAAACGGAAAAAAGCACGGCAGATACGCACATTTTAGAAGAAACGCCCCCGTTTTACAGTGCGGAGGGCAAGCGCGTTGCCATAGTGGTGGGCGGTTCTAGCGGAATCGGATACCATACCGCGCTGGGGTTATGTCGCGAAGGGTATTCGGTGTATAACCTTTCGCGCACCGATTCTGAACCTGGCTATATCCGCAACATCTGCGCGGACGCAACCGACAAAGACGAAATCGGCCGCGCTATACAAAGCGTTTTTGCCCGTGAAGGGCGCGTAGATGTATTGGTGTATTCGGCAGGGTGGTCTTTGGCCGCGCCGTTAGAACACGTTTCCGAAGACGATTTGCGCACGCTGTTCGAAACGAATTACTTTGGGCTGATAAAGGCGTTGTGGGCAGTAATTCCGATTATGCGCGCACAGCGCGACGGGCGCATTATTGCGGTAAGCTCTATCGGGGGCACTTCGCCTATCCCGTTTGACGCGCCGTATTCGGCATCGAAAGCGGCGGTGGATTTAACGCTGCGCGCCTTAGCGGTAGAATTAAAGCCGTTTAACGTGTTGGTAACCAGTGTGCAGCCGGGCGGCGTGCGCACGCGTTTTACGTTTAAACGCAAGGTTTACGAAACAAATGAAGTAGGCGAATACGCTTTTTCTATGGATAGGGCTGTTAAAAAGCTCAATCAAGCCGAACAAGAGGGCATGAACCCCGCCGACGTTGCAGACGCCATAATCGACACCATTCAAGAAAAGCGTCCTCCGCTAACCAAAGCAATCGGCTTTAAAAATAAATCCGTTAAATTTGCCCACAAAATTCTGCCCTCCGCCCTTACCGACCTAATGAACCGCATCTCCTACGACCAGTAGGGGGGGAGGGGCAACACAGAGGGACGGAGTAGTGTGCTGTTAATAGAAATAGCACATTACTCCGTCCCTCTGTGTTAGATTTGCTTTCTTTCCACCCCGTCCGCCTGTCGGCGTCCACCCCTACAAGAGGGGAATTTTTTAAAGGTCTGTTTCCGCAGGACAATCAATGAGGGGAATTTTTCTGCGGTAGTTTCAATTATAGCCTTTGTTATTAAAAATATTAGCCGTTAAAAAATTCCCCTCTTTGAGGGGTGCCCCGTTAGGGGCGGGGTGGAAAGAAAAACTTAAAAACGAAATCAGCTTTGACGGCAACTATCGGCAAAAAACAAAAGCCCGACAGAGTCAGGCTTTGGAGGACTAGCTAATTTGGAATATGGCGTAGGGTATAAACGGAGCACCATTATCGTTGGGAAACCCCAAGTAGATGCTTTTAGGATTGACTCCAGTTCCGCCTAGATTACTGGAAATTACACTAAATAAAAACTCACCTGTTTGCCCTTTGTTGATTACCGTAGCATTTGTATCTAATCCCATATTAAGAAATGTGTTGTTTGCACGAAGATAAGATATGCCAATATATTGTGCGACCCGAATGTCTGGCATATTGATGTTTGTAACGGTTAAACGAACATAGAAACTCCCCCCCCCTTCTGTACTATCCAACCTAATCTTAAACAAATCATACCCGTGCGCCGAAATGGTTACCTCATCCCCTATACTATAAATCGTATTAGCAGGTCCGCTTGACAGAACTCCCTCCGCCAAAGCTAATCTTGCCGCTAAAGCTGCGTTATCCTGTTTAAGCTTTGCAAGCTCATCTAAGGTATCAACCCCGTCTTGTTCTAACTGTTCTATGCGCGTCAACAATGCCGACTCATCGTAGCCGCAACCTGCAAAGGCAAGCACGCCCAAAGCTATCACAGCCAACATCAAGCATACAACCAATTTTTTCATAATACTATACCTCTTTTAAAAGTTTTAACTATATTTAGTTTAACGTAAAACAAGCAAAAAATCAAGTAAAAAAGGAGAAAAATAAATGTCAACATTCACACAAAGGGGGTTAAGGCGAACTCTTTGGAGAATGTTTGTCCGTCGTTGCCGATTAAAATAAAGCGTAGTTTTTTGCCAGTAAGGTTTTCTACGCTGATTTTTGTTTTAAAGGTTCCGCTGATATTGTATTTTGTTTGAATGAGTTCTTCGTCTAAAAGCCACTGAATTTTATTGGTAAAATCGCTTGCAACGGTTATGGTGCCGTCGTAATTGTTTACTTCTACCGCGCGGACGGTGGGCAGCCATCCGTCGCCTAGCTCTATGCTTGTATGCTCTACCTTTGCCGCGTCAACCGTGTCGTAAGGATTTTCAATGAACGGAATGTTTCGCTCTTTAAGCTCTATACCGTATCCGCCGAACGGTTTAAGGTCGGCTTTTACTTTCCATCTGTAAACCTCGTTGCGTTCTTCAAACAATTGCTCGGCTAGTGTGGAATGCGCGGCAAAAACCATAGAATCGCATTGATTTATGGCAAGAAAATGCTCTTTTGCGCGCTCGCCGTAACCTATTCGGGTAGAATTTCTAAAATGCTTAACGCCGTGGCAGGCAGGGCAAAGCGCGGTTATGTCTTTAAGCGTTTGCGTTTTAGCAGGGATATCAAAATCCCAAACCTCGTGCGCGTGCAGCTGCTCTTCACTTTCGCCGCAAACGGCGCATGCGTATCGGGCCTTTATGTAGGCGTTATTTCTTAGCGTATCCCAGTCTTTTTGGGGCAATGTTTTGCTTAGGTTGTTTCCCCACGCACCTTTGGGTAAAAGGTCTATGGTTAGTTTTAAACTTTTCATTCGTCCCGCCTCCTTTAATTGTCTGGGTAAAGCTCGCCTGCAAGCATTCTTTTAGTAAATTCTTTTAAGCCTAGCTTGGCGATTAACGCCTCTTTGTTGTACGGGCTTATGGGTATGATGTTGCCGTCCATGCCGCTAAAAGGCTCGCCGTAACAAATTACCGCAGAGGGCTTTATCACTTCTAGTATTTTATGGTAGTTTTCTACACATTCTCTTTCGTACCTTTCGCGCCGATACGTGGATACGGCAACTACGCTGCCTTGTTCGATTCCGTCAAATACAAAATCATAGCTATCCTCTAAACCGCACGTAATGGTAGGAATAACAATTTTGCCTTGACTTTGCCAGTACGCGCCGCACCAACGGTTTTTAAATACGCTGTAAATTTGTACGGCGCGCGGCATATCCCAGTATAGGCTAAAATCAGGCGTTAACAGCGCGTAGTATTGGTCTAGCTTTTCCATAGCGATGTCGGGCTTATCAAAAACCGTATCGTATTTCCAGTCGTGGGCGAAAAAGTGGATGGTTTTATGACAATTTTTATGGTCGTTTAGCTTAGTTTTTGTGTATCCCCAAAGCTCTATTTTGCTAAGGTCGATGTCTTGTTTTTTTATCAGCGGCATGCCGTACGCGCCTGCTCTTTTAAAATCGTTTCTTATCAGCAGCCGCTTTTTTCTTAATTTCTCCTCTTCGTACTCTGAAATGACTTCTTTTTCTTTGGCCGCTTGCAGTACGCTTGGGTGCGGCTTGGGAATGGCTTGCATTACTTCGGGGTACATTCTGTGCATTTTTTCGTGTATAAAACGGCTTCTTAATCTTCGTTTTTCTGCAAGTATTTCGTCTTTATACGTTTCCCAAATATTTTTGTACTGATTATAGCTGATATAATTTGCGCCTCCTTCAAAGTCTGGCCTTCTGTTTTGCACAACGTCATCCTCCCATCTGCAAACTAGGCAAATGTCATGCTCTAATTCAATCTCATACAATCCGCACATTTTACATAAATACGGCGGATATTCAATTAGCTCGCCTTTGTTGTTTTTCATAAATGTACTCATACTTTTAATCTCCTTTTTTATTCGAAAAAATATAAACCTTTGTCTTCAAACTGCTCGTAAAAATACTTTTCTGTTGTGTAATAATACGTAACAATTCTGCCGTCTTTCGTTATAATGATAAATTCTTTTGTTTTGGGGTTAAAACGAAAAACCGAACCGTTTTTTGCCCTAAATTGCACTATTCCTCTTTCTTTACTGTTGGCAAATTTTTGGGCAGCTTTTGAATATTCTTCTTCTGTTTCATACCCCATCTTTTTTCCGTGGTCATCAAAATGGGAATCTTCTGAGTCTTTGCTTGTCCATTCTTTCCCCCATGTGCCAGAACCTTTAGCCATTATAGCACCTCCTACGGGGAAAGTCAATTTTGTGTGTTCTCAATTTTCTCCTCTCCTTAAAGTTTTTCTGTTTTGCGTTTAGTGTTGCTGTGGCTTTCATTTAACCCGTATCCATATATGCGTGCCTCCTTTTTAATAAGTACAAAGGCGAATGGCGCAGTTTGTAACTTACGGCATTCACCTTTACTTAATTTTATTTGGGCTTTTATAACCCTACTCTTTAATTATACCATGCTTGTCAAGAGGGGGCTTCGGGTTTGCGCAGTTTTTGGAGGGCTTGCATTACTTCGGGGTGCGCGTTGTATAATATTTCTCTTATAAAACGTCCCTTACCTGTTTTTAACCTCATTATTTCGTCTTTATGGGTTTCCCAAATATTTTTGTATTGATTATAGCTGACTTTATTAGGCATATCCTCATAATCAGGGTTGTTATATTGAATGCTATCGTCTTGCCAACCGCAAACTCGGCAAATTTCATGCCGATGCGGCACTTCCCATAGATTGCACATCTTACATAAATAAGGTGCTTCCTCTATTTTTTTAAATATTAAATTAGTGTCATGTCTGTTCATTATTACTTTCCTTTTTTATTCGAAAAAATATATTCTTTTTAACCCTACTCTTTAATTATACCATGCTTGTCAAGAGGGGGGGAGGAGTTGGGTGTTATAGCCCGATTTATCTTGACAAAAGCTTTTGCGTTGTGTATAATAAGCGCAACATGATTCTTACTCCGCAACAGCTTTGGAAGGATTACGACCGCTCAAAAACGCCGCTTGCCGTAAAAACGGTATCTGCAAGTGAGGACGGCGTTAGTAGTATTCGTTACGTATACTTTAACGGCGATTCGGTTTTAGACGGAACGCCGCGCATTTTTGCCAAACTGTACATTCCCGCATCCGCGCCGCGCACCGTATCTGCCGTAGCGGTATTTGACGACCCCGAAAATTCGGTAGATGCGTTTGACCCGACGGAGTATCTTTCGCGCGGGTTTGCTGTTTTGGTTACGGATTATGCGGGTGAGGCGGACGGAAAAACGCGCTATACGCTGTACCCTAAAAGCCTTTCGGCGCATGCGGATTTATTAAAAAATACGCTTTCGGCATCAAAGGACGTATCTGCCGCGCAAAGCTGTTGGTATTTGTATGCGTGCGTTGCGTTGCGCGCTATGACGTTTTTAGAAAATGAGGGCTTTACAAACCGTTTTGTTTTAGGCATCGGGCACGGCGGAGAGCAGGTGTGGAAGGTTTGTTATTTTGAGGGCGCGGCGCGGGCAGGCGGCGTACTGTTTTCGGGAGGCGTGCGCAAAGCGGATGCGGGCGTAGATGCAAACGAAACCGACAAAAATTATTTAGCCTATAAAGCCGCGTTGGATTCTAGCGCGTATGCAAATTTTATTAAAAGCCCTGTTTTTATTCAGATTACCTCTAACGAACAAAACGGTTCGCTGCCGCGCATGAATAAGCTGTACGAGGCGGCGTTAGAGCGCGGCGCGTACTTTTCGGTTTCGGAGCGGGCAAACCGTGCAATCATTCCCTCCCGCATGAACAATATCGCGCTGTGGTTTAGTATGCTGTTAGAAGGAAACGCGCTGCCGTCTCCGCCCAAAATTACGGCAAAGGGCAGCGAAAATCAGCTGTATTTAGAAATTAAGGTGCACGACCCCGCGCAAATCGCCGATGCCGCGCTGTTTGTGGCGCATAAACAAAAAAACAGCGCGTACCGCAACTGGCGGCGGCACGAAATGCCCGCTATATCAGAGGACGAATATTTAACGCGCGTTGCCGTATTTTCGGTTGATTCGCCTGTTTTTGCGTTTGTAAACATAACCTATAAAAACGGCATTTGCATTTCCAGTGCGGTAGAGCGCGTAAATCCTGCGCTGTTAAATGTTGCGGCCGAGCCGTCCGCCTTTAAAAGGCTGCTATACGATAGTTCGATGGGCGTATCCGACTGGCTGGTTTTATCGACAGAAAGCGCGGCGGATGAAAAACCGCACATTTGCAGCGGCCCGCGCGAATTAGAGGGCGTTACCGCCTCTCACGCGCTTACCACTTTCCGCCTTGCCGACCCGCAGTACACAGGCAGAGCCGATTCGGTACTGCAAATTACTCTTTTTTCGGCAGCGGCGCAAGAAATAGGCTTTCATATAAAAAATGAAAAATCTGTGCGTTTTTCTTGTATTAAAGAAACTGTCTCTATGACAAACTGGGTAAAATTCAGTTTTTCTCCAACGGATTTTAAAGGTTCGGCAGGCGCGCTTACCTCATGGCAAGACGTTTTAACGTTTGAAGTAACCTTTACAAGCCCCGTACTGGTAAACTCTCTTTTGTGGGTGTAATTATGGAAAATCAAAAAATCAAAAAATTACCGGGCTTGTTTCCGGGTCAGGCTAACGAAGGTTCGTTTATTTCTACGTATTTAATTATCGGCGCGCTTTTTATTATGGCTTTGTTTTTAGGCTTTGTTATTTTATTTGGGGTTTGTTCTATAACGGGCGACAGCATGAACTATACCTTTAAAAACAACGAAAATATTTTAATTTTTCAACATCCGTTTAAAGTAGATGTGGGCGATATAGTGGTGATAAGCGGCGATCAACGCATTACGCAAAACGGCAAAATAATAGATATTATCAAGCGCGTTGTGGCGGTGGGCGGCGACACCTTGCGTTTTGAAAAAGCTGAAATTTTACCTAACGGAAGGCAAGCGATTGCGCTGTTTAGAAAGCCTAATCAATCAACGGTATTTACGCGGGTGAGCGAACCTTTTTTATCGGACGATATGCAAATGAATTTTAGTATCTTAGACGGGCCGCCCGATTTTATGCTGTCGCTGTTAAACCGCGATATCTTTATTCCTAAAAGGCATGTATATGTGATGGGTGATAACCGCAACAATTCTACCGATTCGCGTCAGTACGGGGCATTTGCAAGAAACCGCGTAATCGGCAAGTTTTGCAGCCGTCTTGAACCTGAACGCGGTTTTACAAAGTTTTTACTGTGGTTGTATAAAAGCCCGAACCGATAGGTTTATACACATTTTCTGCACACTTAAAAAATCCACATTGTGTTTTATTTTGTGGATTACCGCATAGTTTTTAAGTTTTTATTCTTTTTTTAATAGGTTATTGTGGATACCGTCTACCTTTTATACACTTTTTTAATTTACTTATACCTACCAAATATAGTTTTATTTTTAATTATCCTACACAAAATATAGTTAAAAAAACTTTATACACCATATCCACCGTGCTAACTACTATTACTATATAAATAATATATAATAAATTAAAGAGAATTTATAAAATGAAAGCTTTACAAAAATTTTTAATAAAAAGCGGTATAGAAAACGTAGATGCGCTGCTTAATAAGTTTTTACTTTTTAGCGGGGAATTGCAAAAGGCTAATAAAACGGTTAATTTAACCGCGATTACCGAACCGCACGAAATAGAGGTTAAGCATTTTATAGACAGTCTTTCGGGCTTAGAATTTATACAAGGTGAGGTATTGGATATCGGCGCGGGTGCGGGGTTTCCGTCTATACCGTTGGCTTTGGTTAAAGAGGATGTGCGTATCACAATGGCGGAAAGCGTAGGAAAGAAAACAGAATTTTTACGTGCGGTTTGTACTACTTTGGAGCTTAGGAATGTGCGGATTATTCATAGTCGTATAGAGGATTTAGATAAAAGTGTTTTATACGATACGGTTGTAGCGCGCGCGTTGGGTGCGTTAAATATTATTTGTGAGTATGCGCTGCCTTTTTTAAAGGTAGGCGGGCTTTTTATTGCGTATAAGGCGCAAAAAGCGCAAGAGGAATTAGCCGCCGCACAAAACGCGCTGCGCATTTTAGGCGGCGCGGTAGAGGATGTAGTACCGTATGAATGTATCTTTAACGGCGAACGGCATGAAAGAAATTTGGTTTTAATACGAAAAATAAGTACGGGTATTGACGATGGAAAATATCCGCGCGGACAAAATAAGCCGAGGTTAAAGCCCTTATGAAAAAGACTGTGTATAGTAAAACAATTGCCGCGATTGCCACTCCGCAAGGAGAGGGCGGTATTGCCGTTATCCGTATCAGCGGAAATCAAGCGGTACAAATCGCCTCGCGCATTATTAAAAACGGACTAAAAAACCTTAAAGAACGGTTTGCTAAGGTTTGTGTGGTAGACACGGGCGCGGTGCGCGACGAGGTAATCGTGCTGTATTTTAAAGCACCGCGTTCGTTTACGGGCGAAGATGTAGTAGAAATTCAGTGCCACGGCGGCGCGTTTTTGGCGCAGCGCATCGTAGAAAGCCTGATGGAAAACGGCGCGGCCGCTGCGGAGGCGGGCGAGTTTACGCGTCGCGCGTTTTTAAACGGCCGCATAGATTTGGTTAAGGCAGAGGGCATATTGGATATTATCCGCGCAAAATCCGAGTCGGAGGTATTAGCCGCGTTTTCACAGCTGCGCGGCGGCGTATCGGATGTTTTTATTGCGCTGCAAAAAGAACTTACCGCACTGATTGCGTCTGTAAGCGCGGCGTTAGATTACCCCGAGGACGATATTATAGAAACAGCCCTAACGCAGGTGTTAGGTGGGATAGACAGCCTGTTGCAAAAGCTTAACAAGCTGAAAAGTTCTTTTGCTGCGGGCGCGTTGCTGCGCGAGGGCGTGCGCGTTACGATTACAGGGCCTGTCAATGCGGGCAAAAGTCTGCTGTTAAACCGTCTTTTGGGCTATGACCGCGCTATTGTATCCAGTGAGGAAGGCACTACGCGCGACAGCTTAGAGGAAAGCTTTTTATATAAAGGCGTGCGCTTTGTTTTAACCGATACGGCAGGTATGCGCGGCGACGCGGAGTCGGAGGCGGAACGGCAAGGAATTATCCGCGCGCAAGAATCGCTTAACGGCGCGCACATTATTGCAGCCGTTTGCGAGGCGGACAAGCCCTTTACACAGGTACTCCCCCCGAATAAAACCGTAATTTATGTAAAAAACAAAACCGATTTGTTTGAGTATGGCAAAGAGGGGGGCAATTGCGGAGAGGATGCCGAGTATAAAGCCCAAAGCCAAACCGTTTATACCAGCGCGTTAAAAAATGAGGGCATAGACGAACTTAAAGAAAAACTGTACCGCGCGGCGTTTGGAAAAATGTCCGCAAAGGGTGCGGCGATTAACAATCTGCGGCAGCTTTCGGCGGTAAGTAAAGCCTTAGACGCCCTGCAACGGGCAAAAACGGCGGCAACCGTTACAGCGGATTGTTTATTGTCGGATTTAAATGATGCGTACAGACAATTAGGCAGTGTAACGGGCATCACCGCCGCAGACGAAATCATCAACGAAATTTTTGCAAGCTTTTGCGTAGGCAAATAAGTGTGAAACAGCTTCTTTTAGCGTGTTAGAATTTAAACAGGTTTAGAAGTGTCATTTGCGGGAATTTCGACTTTTCTTAAAAGCTCTGATAAGCATTCTAAAACTGCGGGAGATAATTCGTTTTGCGCGTATACTTTTACGCATAAACCCCTTTTTAAAACAAGCAGCTCTTTATTTTGATACCAACACGTTATATCGTCCCACCAACCATCGGCTTTATGTAAGCTTAGCTTGTCTGCCAAACGCGCAAGCTTTTCGTTTAAGGCTGTAAGTAAATCCATATAAACTTGCAAATTTACGTCCCTAAAATTTTCGTCTGACTTTAAGCCTGGCTGAACAAATTCATAGTATTGCTTATAGCCGCCCGCCCGCCGCAGCTCATCATACATAGCGAGGCATTCAATTTGCGTTTCAAAGGCATAGCAAATTAGTTGGTCATTTTCAAAATAAAACCCTTCCGCATTTAGTTCATAGTCCTCTTGAAAATTAAAATCCGCACAACTATACCGTACGTCTACTAAACTAGGCGTAGCAAACGAGGCTGCAAACGTATGTGCTAGTTCGAGAAAACTTGTAACGCGGTTACCTCCATAACGAGAGTTAAGCGATCGTTTTAGTTCGCGAAAATCTGTATCTGGGTTATGGCTGTATTCATGCACTTTTAATTTTTTATTATACCAATCAAAGCGCTGCATTCGGTCTTTAGAATGAATAAGCCCGTACGCAACTTCGGTAAATTCCCATGCGTGGGTCATGCTTAACGGCTTACTATTGATATCACAGGCTAACAGACCGCCGTAATTCAACTGAAAATGCAGCAGCGCGTCGGTTAGCGGCTGCTTTTGTTTTTTAAAAATTTTTCGGATTTCATTTTCGTCTTTTACCGATTCCTTATAAAGGCTTTGCTTTAAAAAGGCAACCGCTCTTTGTGATAGCTGCATGGCGCATACCTCGTACAGTTGAGATTTTTATTTATAATCCTTTATCGCGCGTTCGGCTTCGCGCAGGATGTCTTTTTCTTTTAGGGAGGCTTTTTTATCGTGGAGGCGTTTGCCGCGTGCTAACGCGATTTCTATTTTAACTAAATTTTTTACAAAGTACAGCATTGTGGGGATTAAGGTATAGCCTTTGGCGCGCATTTTTCCGATTAGCCGCGCGATTTCTTTTTTGTGCAGCAGCAGCTTTCGGTCGCGGCGCGGGTCTTCGTTAAAGTACGAACCCTTTTCATACGGCGCGATAAGACAGTTTTTTAAAAAGATTTCTTCGCCGTCTACAAAGCAAAAACTGTCGCGTAAACTTACGTTGCCCAACTTAATGCTTTTTACTTCGCCGCCCTTTAATACAAGGCCGGCCTCTATTTTTTCTTCGATTTCGTAATCAAAAAAAGCCTTTTTGTTTTTGTCTATGACTTTCACCTTTCTATTATACCGCGATTAGGGCTTTTTAGGCAAGCATAATTTACTTTTTTGGAACGCCCCAAAAAAGTAACAAAAAAGGGCGGCTAGGGGGACACTTTCGATTGTGTCCCCCTTAGCAACTCCTGCGCAACTCGTTACTTTTTGAAAAAGTAACCAAAACACAATTATGGCTATAAGTTCATAAACAGAGTTTGTAATATAATTATAAAATAGCCGTTAAAAAATTCCCCTCTTGTAGGGGTGGACGCCGACAGGCGGACGGGGTGGAAAAGTGTTTGTCTTTCCACCCCGTCTGATTGAGGCACAAGCTTTTCTTTCCACCCCGTCCGCTAACGCGTCCACCCCTCAAGAGGGGAATTTTTCTGCGGTTATTTAATCCTACCTCATTTTTTGTTAAAATATTAGCCGAAATTCTCCATTCTCCATTTTCCATTCTCCATTATTAAAGGTGGAAAGAATAATCTAAATACCTCTTTACAAACGTCTAAAAAGCTGATAAACTAACAGTTAGGAGGGTAAGGCTTTTATGGACGCCGAACAACAGCCCGAATTTCAACCCAAAGAAACAAAAGGCATTGATGAGTTTATTGTTTCGTTTGTTGCGCTGTGTTTGAGTATAGCGGGTTGTGTGTGCGCGCCGTTTTGGTTTTGGATTTTTCCGTTGTTGTTTGCTGCCGTGCCTCTTGCGGCGGCGGGCATCACGCTGGGCGTGTTTTCGCTATGTATCTATAAAAAGCGGGTTAAACGGAGGGGAAAAACACTATCCGTTTTAGCGATTGCGCTGCCCCTAACAACGGCTTCGGCCATATTAATTATCTTTTGGCCTGCTTTTGGCTTGCTTTTTAATAGCTGAAATTCTCCATTTTCCATTCTCCATTTTCCATTATTATAAATGAATTGTAATTGACACGGTTTTTTTTATATGGTATAATGCGTACAGTATGAAAGATTACTACAAAATTTTAGGCGTTGCAACCAACGCAACCGAAGACCAAATGCGTCAAACCTACCGCCAAAAGGCGAAGCTTTTGCATCCCGATTTAAATAATAATGACCCCAAAGCCGCCGCAAAGCTGGTAGAGATTAACGAGGCGTACGATATTTTATCGAATAAAGAAAAGCGCGAGCGTTATTTAGCCGAAGTTCAAGCCGCTAAGCAGCAGCGCATGGGCGCGCAGCAGGGCGCGGGTCAGCAGCGCGGCCCTCAGTACGGGCCGCAATACGGCCAACCTCCGCCGCCGCACGGTCAGCAATTCGCGGGCGGACCTGGGCGGCAGCAAACCGTTATCGAACAGATGACGCAAAACGCGTACAATCAAGGCTATCAAAAAGGCTTTTCCGACAGTTCGGCAAAGCAGACGCAGCGCGAAAAATTGTTTAACGACCAAATTGCTATGATAAAGGATCAGCTTGCCAAGCAAACCGACAAGCTGTTTAAAACTGAGTTAGACCGCACGGACTTGCTTAAAAAAATCAAGCGTTTAGAGGACGAGGTAGGAGAAGTTAAGGCGGAGAATGAAACGCTTTGGTTTCAAATCAGCGACACGGCGTCTTCAGGCGCGAAAAAGGCCGATCCTGCACAAGACAGCAAACTAAAATCCATACAAAAAGAATTGACGGACGCAAAAGCGCGTATCCGTGAATTAACCGAAGAGGCCGCCGATGCCAACTCCCGTCGAAAAGCGGGCGAGGTTGCCGCATACGAAAAGGAAATGGAAATTACGCGCCTTACGGAGGAAAACCGCACCCTGCAAGACCGCGTAACGTCGCTAGAACAATACGTAGACGCCTCCGAGCGCGCCGAAGATTACGACAGCTTACTGCGCGAGCGCGACGACAAATTAAAGCAAGTAAAGAAAATGATAAAAAATACCTATTACGGCACGTTGGGCGTGGTGTACTGGGCAGAAAATCAAGAAATCTTTACTGCATACGACAAGCTTAAAAAGCGGTATCAAGCCAAATACGAAAAAGGCGATTTTAAGGCAAAACAAAAGCTGGACGAATTAGAAAACGCCTACAACGCGCTAACGCACCCTATGGCGCGTAAAAGCTATAACGCCACTATCGATATTACCGAAGAGGATATCGCCGCCGAACGCAACGAACAAAAAGAGTTTGAGGCGGCGGCCGAACAGTTTTTAAAGGAAAAGGCCGAAGACGATTTTTGGGCGCATGTAGAGGAACTTATGTTTTTGGCGCAGACGGGCGATGCGGAATCGCAAAACACGCTGGGCGAGATGTACTATTACGGCGACGAAATCGACAAGGATTTAGACCAAGCATTTTACTGGTTTAAAGAGGCCGCCAAGCAGCAGCATACAGACGCGCTGTTTAATTTAGGCAAGTGCCACCTAAACGGAGAGGGAACTCCGCACGACGAAGCAAAAGGTATGGGCTTTATAAAGCAGGCGGCTAAGATGGGAAATAAGGAAGCCGCCGCCCTCGTCAAGCCGTAAAGGTTTAAAATTTTCGGTGATACGGGCTACGCTTTTATTTGCGGTTCGGTTGCGTACATCTGGGTACAGCGTCCCTCACCGCAAATAAAACTGTTGCCCGTCTGACCTTCAATTTTAAACCTTATGCGCAAAAAAACAAACAGTTGCGCGGGTTTGCACTCAATTTTACGGCTTGCGGATACTAAAGAAGTAGTAGTAAAAAACAATTAAGTAAATTTAAGAGTTAAAGGAAAAATATAGGCATGGCAAAGATTTATTATAAGCAAGATTGTGATATTGCGTTATTAAAGGGTAAGACGGTTGCGGTTATCGGATACGGCAGTCAAGGGCATGCGCACGCGCTTAATTTGCACGATTCAGGCGTTAGCGTTGTGGTAGGGCTGCAAGAAAAATCGCCCTCGCGCGTTAAGGCAGAAAAAGCGGGCTTAAAGGTACTCAGCGTTGCGGAGGCGGCTAAAAAAGCCGATATCATCATGATGCTGATTCCCGACGAAAAGCAAGCCGCCGTTTATAAAAAAGATATCGCGCCGCATTTGTCGGCGGGAAAAACGCTGATGTTTGCGCACGGGTTTAGCGTTCATTTTAAAAAGATTGTGCCGCCCGATACGGTTGATGTTATGCTTATCGCGCCCAAAGGGCCGGGGCATACCGTGCGGTCGGAATATAAAGAGGGCAAGGGTGTGCCGTGCTTAGTTGCGGTTTACAAGGACGCCTCGGGCAACGCGCTTAAAAATGCGCTGGCGTATGCCGCAGGGATAGGCGGCGCGCGCGCGGGCGTTTTAGAAACCACCTTCCGCGAAGAAACCGAAACCGACCTTTTTGGCGAACAAGCCGTTTTATGCGGCGGCGTAACCGCGCTAATGAAAGCGGCGTATGAAACCTTAGTAGAGGCGGGTTACGCGCCCGAAAGCGCGTATTTTGAATGCGTACACGAATTAAAGTTAATTGTAGATTTAATTTATCGCGGCGGCTTTAAATTTATGCGCTACTCCGTTTCTAACACTGCCGAATACGGCGATTATCAAATAGGCAAGCGCATCATAACAGACGAAACCAAAAAAGAAATGAAAAAGGTGTTAAGCGAAATTCAAAGCGGACAGTTCGCCGATGAGTGGGTTAAAGAAAACGAAAGCGGCTGTAAAAACTTTTACGCAATGCGCAAAAGTGAAGCCAATCAAGAGTTAGAACGCGTAGGCGAAGAATTGCGCAAAATGTATACGTGGAATAATGACGATGCGTATAATGAAAGTAAGTAAATTTTTTATTGAATAATGTTATTTACTTTTTTGGAGCGCCCCAAAAAAGTAACAAAAAAGGGCGGTTAGGGGGACACTTTCGGTTGTGTCCCCCTTAACAATCCCCCCGCAAAAGGCTATAAGATAATAGATGTAGGTTGCACAAAATAAACAACCTTTACAAATTGATGCGCGCTAACAGACCGCAGAAAAATTCCCCTCTTGAGGGGTGGCAACGAAGTTGACGGGGTGGAAAAGTGTTTTTCTTTCCACCCCGTCCGCTGACGCGTCCACCCCTCAAGAGGGGAATTTTTCTATTGCTATTTATTTAATAGCCAGTGCCGCGCCTATAAAGAGGGGAATACCGCGCCTATAAAGAGGGGGAATTTCTGCGGGTTTTAACTTTTAAAAACCCTTAGCCGAAATTCTCCATTTTCCATTCTCCATTCTCCATTACAGAAAGGGGCAAAAGAGAATGTATTCTCTTTAATAGAAATTATAAAAGAAAATAATTTCTCTTTTTAATTATTTATATTTTTTCGTTTGACGTTTCATAAGATTTATACTATGATAAACAGGTAAAATGCGCTAAGCCTACATTAAAAGCGGCTAAAAACCTTGCATTTGACCTACATAGAGGAGTTTATGAAACAAAACAATATATATAGACAGCACGTCAAACGAAATATAAGTGCGGCATTAGCACTGCTTATGCTGTTTATCGCCGTTGCGGCTGCCTTAATCGGCTTTGGCGGGGTACGTCAAGCAGGCGCAAACGCTAACGATTTTTGGGGTTACAGCTTTGTAAATAGCGGAAACGGAACTTTGGGCGCAAACGGAACGTACCGTGTAGCGTTTGCCCCCGACGGTTCTGGTGACGGCGCCGACCTTTCTACCAACGCTATGCAAAACGGCAACCGCGCCAACTGGTACCACTCTACATGGGGCGACGGTAACCGCAACAACGATTCGCTGTACGCGCAAGCGCACGGCACGGCAAACGGCAGCAGAAGGTATATCAATCAAGGCGTAGGGCTTGGCAACGCCACGCAATTAATCAACACCAACTTTGATAAATTTATATTCGACTTAAATTCGGTGCAAACCGTTAGCGGTATCGGCTATTACGGACGCACCGACAGTGCCAACAACGGACGAAACACCATTACGCGGGCGGAGGTTTGGGTATTAGACGCGTCCGTTACGCACGACGTATCCGTAAACAAAGCCGAAGCGGACAATTATTTACTAAATATGACCGCTAACGCCAACTGGAAATTATACGCAAATACCGCCACGTGGAACAATACTACGCAAAATCAAGAAAAAATCGTGCGGTTTGAACCGATTCAAGCGCGCTATATCGCGTTGAGGTTTCGCGCGTTAGACAGCAATCAGCTTACCGCGTCTAATATGCGGATTTTCGGAGAAACGTTTCCGCACGTCGCAGGTATGCCCGGGGTTCAGGGCGCAACGCAAAGCAATAACGGCGGAGAAGATGTGCGCAGAACCAACGACATTCATTTTAACGACTTTAACGCAGACGGCAGCAGCACAGCCCCCAACAGTAAAATGACTGCTCCTGCTAACTATAATGCGCGCGACCAACGCGCAAACGGTTTAGCGCACGCGTGGCGCGATAATACGGCAAGCGGCGTAGGCAATAGACACGCCAGTGCCGTAATGCAGGCTTGGATAGGCATAGGCGGTGATTTTAGAACCGCTATATTAAACGGGCTTTTAACTACTTTAAGCGTAGATATTGCGCACGGCTTAGGGGTGCGTTCGCAAGATGTCGGCACGGGAAACTCCGCAAACTTCGGTACGGAAACGTATGTAGACGTCAGCTTTGGCAGAGACCCGAATCCTCTTGCGTTTACTAGACGTACGGGCAGTAGCGATTACGCCAGCAGAAACAGGCTTGAAAGCTTACAGGGCGATATTTTTGCAACTACCAGAAATCATGTGCCCGGCCGCACGGGCGGTACTACCTCAGGAAGCGGTTGGGGAAGTTGGGGAATAAAGGATGGCTGGCCGAACGGCAGTACGAACGGCAACTGGGATTTCGGCAGTACAGCCGTTACGTTTAACGCGGATATTTTAACGGCGCTTGCCAACAACGGCGGCTTTTGGATTAAGCTGTCTGCGCATACAACAGGCTATTCCTCCACTCCGTCTATGGCGCAAGTTGCCGTTTCGGTATTAGAGGGCGTGCGTTTAAATTACACGTTTGCCGACCGCAGTGCAACGTTTAACACAAACGTAAACGGAACGGAAGAAACGATTTCTACGCAAGGCTTTACCAAAGCGTCTAACGCTACGTTAAGCGAAACCGCACCGATTAAGGATAATGTTTATTTTACTTCGTGGAGTGGTGCGGCGGCAAATGTGGAAACGGTTTCCAGCCGCACCGTAACTACGCATACGTATCCGCATATGCGGCACAACGCGGTGCTTACCGCACAGTACGCGCCGATTCCTGCTATTACCGACACGTCGCTGGTTTTTGACGGCACGCCTAAAATTCCTGCGTCGCCGCTTGCGGGCTATTCGTTAGCGGACGCGGTATTTTCGGGCACGGCTTTTGACGGCACGGTGTATGAAAACAGCCCCCACGCTATTTCGGCGGGTAATCTTACCGTAACGGCCAACGTGGTTAATCAAGCAAATAATGAGGTTGTGGGGCGTATGGTCGATTTTGCCTTTACGATTCACCGCAGTGAGGGCGAGGGTACGGTTAGCTTAGAGGGCTGGGTGTTCGGCGACGATGTAGAAAGCGATGTATTTACGCCCGTTTTATCGGGCGTGCCCGACGAATACGGCGCGCCGCAATATTTTTATCAAATCAGTCAATCGGGTAGTTGGATAAGTCAAGACGATATAGCCGACTTTTTACCGCTTACGGTGGGCTTACACAACATTCGTGCAAGCTTTGACCAAACCGATAATTATTTGGCGTACACTACGCCCGTTGCGTCCTTCCGCGTTTCTAAAAGGGCGGTAGAAATTCCTGAATTCAGCCAAAGCTTTACCTTTAACCGCACCGAATACGATGTGTCGGAGTTTATTTTTGATACCGATTTATATACCGTAACGGCTAGCAGTGTATTAAAGCAAACCGATGCGGGTACGTACACGGTGCGTCTGCGCATTCGCGATGTGATGTTTGCGCTGTATCACTGGGAGGGAGAGGAAGAAAATCAGCAGTTTGTAAATCTTAGCTGGGAAATCACGGCTAAAAGTATAGGAGAGGGCGCGCTTTCGTTGGCGGGCGTTCCTGAAAACGGCTTTATCTTTAATAACAGCGAACAGCGTCCCCTTTCTTTAACGGCGGCGGACGGCGATTTTATACTAACCGAAGGCGACGATTACGAGGTAACGTTGCCCGTAGAAAGCACGGTTGCAGGCACTAAAACCGTAGAGGTTGTCTTTAAGGGCAATTATGCGGGGCAAGCCGAAATTTCGTATACGATACGCAAGTCGGTTGTGGCTATTCCGCAAGGCGCAGAGCATATCTATAACGGCGGCGAACAGTCGGCGGGAGATTTTGTAGACGGAAACGAGTTTTTCTTTGCGGTTACGAATACAGGAACGCTTTTTGCAACCGATGCGGGCACGTACAGTGTGCGCGTAGAACTTTTCGATTCGGCTAACTACGGCTGGGATAACGGTCAAGGCGCGGCGGGCGCGGGTGCGCAAAGAGTGATTAGCTGGCGCATTCTGCCCAAAGAATTAGACGAAACGGCGTTAAGCTTAGCCGAAAGCACGGTAAGCTTTACCCAAAGCGGGCGCGTTCCGACGCTGATAGTTTTGGACGGCGATACGGTTTTGGTTGAGGGCGTGGATTATGAGGTTATTATAGAGGACGATATTGTAGCTTTGGGCGTAAAGACGCTGACGGTTGAATTTAAGGGTAATTACGCGGGAGAAGGAAGCATCGGGTACGAGGTGGTACCAAGCACAAACGGAAGTTTGGCGTTGGCCAATAGCAGCTTTATCTTTAACGGTTCGGCGCAAACGCCCGAACTAATCGTTAAAGACGGCGATTTTACGCTTACGGAGGATGTGGATTACACGGTGAGTGTAACCGATAATATCAACGCGGGTACGGCAACCGTAACGGTAACTTTTATAGGGAATTATACGGGAGAGGTAAGCGAAACGTTTACAATCGCGCAAAGTGAAAACGGCGAATTAGTTTTAGGTAGCAGCAGCTTTATCTTTAACGGTTCGGCGCAAACGCCCGAACTAACCGTTAAAGACGGCGGTACGGTGCTTACAGAGGGAACGGACTATACGGTAAACGTAACCGATAATATTAATGCGGGTACGGCAACCGTAACGGTAACCTTTATAGGGAATTATACGGGAGAGGCAAGCGAAACGTTTACCATCGCGCAAAGCACAAACGGCGAATTAGTTTTGGCCAATAGCGACTTTATCTATAACGGTTCGGCGCAAACGCCTGAAATAACCGTTAAAGACGGCGGTACGGTGCTTACAGAGGGAACGGACTATACCGTAAGCATTTCCGATAATAGTAACGCCGGCACGGTAACGGTAACCGTAACGTTTATGGGCAACTATACGGGTACGGCAATCCAAACGTACAGCATCGCGCAAAACGAAAACGGAACGCTTACTTTGGGCGCAAATGAGTTTACCTTTAACGGTTCGGCGCAAACGCCCGACATCATCGTTAAAGACGGCGATACGGTGCTTAGCGAGGGAACGGACTATACCGTAAGCATTTCCGATAATATCAATGCGGGCACGGTTACGGTAACGGTAACGTTTACGGGCAACTACACAGGCACGGTAAGCGAAACGTATGGTATTGCAAAAGCCGAATCGGAAGTAACGCCCGACTATACGCTTTCGGGGGTATTGTACACTACGTCTACACTTCCTTCGTTGACGCTTTTATCGGGCAACACAAGCGGTACGTTTACGTGGTTGGCGCATACCGTTAAAGAGGGCACGCACAATTATGAGTGGCAGTTTACGCCCGACAACGGCAATTACACCGTAATTACAGGCTTTATATCCTTTACGGCAACAGAGGCGGTGATTGACCGAATAGAATTAAATACGCCTCCCGACAAGCTTATTTATGCGGCCTTTGAGGTGTTAGATTTTACGGGACTGCGCATTGAAATTATCAATCAAGACGGCAACTCCGCAGGCTTTATATCGCTTACCGATTCGGATGCGTTTAGCATTGTGTACCAAAACGGCGATTCTTTCCGCGCGGGCGATACGACGGTTACCATAATCTATCAAGGAAAAGAATTAACCATTACCTTATCTGCGGCGGTTTCTAAGGCAAACGCGGTTTACACGCTTCCGACACAATTAACTGCCGTGTACGGGCAAACGCTTAGCGCGGTTACATTGCCTTTCGGCTTTACGTGGGAAAGCGCGCCCGATACGGCAGTAGGCGAGGCAGGCACGCGCACGTTTAACGCAACGTTCACCCCTACGGATACGGATAATTATTTAGTAGCTACGGGCATTGCGCTTACGGTAGAGGTTTCCAAAGCCGCGTCTACGGTAAATCCCGTAATCGTAAACGCGCCCGATGTATTTTTTACTACCTCCGATTTACCTCTGCTTTCGTTAAGCTTAGGCGATACGGACGGGGTTATTACGTGGGACGCACTGCAAACGGTTGCAGAGGGGCTAAACGCCTATACGTGGACGTTTATTCCGTATAACGCGAACTACGAAACGGTTTACGGCGATATAGAGTTTTTAGCGGTTGTGCCCGAACTAGACTATTTAGTAGTGCGCTCGGTTGCTGATACCTTAGCATATTTAGCTTTCGAGGCGTTTGATGTTTCGGGCATGGAAGTAGAGATTTTCTTTACGGACGGACTTTCAAGAGGATTTATAGATTTAACCGATACGGACGCGTTTGGCCTAGTTTATCAAAACGGCGGCGAAACATTCTTTGCGGGTGAAACCTTTGTAACGCTTATGTACGGCGGCGCAACCATTGAAATTGAGTTAGACGGGGCGGTTTTAAAGCTTACCCCTAGCTATACCGCGCCTAGCGGTTTAACGGCGCGTTTCGGCCAAACGCTTAGCGCGGTTACATTGCCGAACGGCTTTACGTGGGAAAATCCGCAAACGCTTAGCGCAGTAGGCGCGCAAAGCTTTACAGTGCGCTTTACTCCCGCCGATACCGTAAACTTTGCTATCATCGAGGGCATTTCCGTAAGCGTAGAGGTGCAACGTGCTGTTTCGGTGGTTACGCCCGTTTATGACACGCCCGAAACGCTTTTCACAACGGACGCACTGCCCGCGTTAAGCCTTTCCGACGGCGATACGCAAGGCACAATTGTGTGGGACAGCTTAACCGTAGTAGCGGGCGAGTTTGCCTACGGTTGGACGTTTACGCCCACCGATACAGACAACTACGAGATTTTACAAGGAACGGTAACCTTTACAGCGGTAGAACCTGCGGTAACGGTGTTGGTGTTGGCCGAACCTCCGCATAAAACGGCGTATAACGCGTTTGATACGTTTAACGCGGACGGCATTAAGCTAGAACTTAAAAGCAATAACGGCGCAAGCGTGGGCTTTATAGACCTTTTAGAGGGTGAATACAGCCTTATCTATCAAAACGGCGGCGAAACATTCTTTGCGGGCGAAACAGCTATAACGCTTTTCTATCAAGAGTTGCAGGTGCAAATTTCGGTTTCGGTAAGCAAAATCAATCCGCAGTTTGTTATTCCCGCAGGCTTAACCGCTACGTTTGGCGACACGCTTTCAAAGATAAACTTGCCTGTCGGTTGGGCGTGGGTTAATGCGTCCGCTAAGGCGGGCGATGCGGGCGTGCGCACACACGCGGCGCGTTTCACGCCGCAAGATACCGTCAACTATAACGCGGTTACCGTAGACATTTCGGTTACGGTAGAAAGGGCAACGGGCACTGCGCCTGAGGCGGAGGCGCAAGCGGGTACGCGCAGTATCACCGTAACGGTAGACTGGCAGCCTGCTACGGGAAGTACGTTAGAATATGCTATTTGCACCACCCCCGAACCGCCCGCCGATAGTTCCGCATGGCAAGACAGCGCAACGTTTGACGGCTTAGAGGAAGACACCGAATACTTTGTGTTTGTGCGCGTCAAGGCAGACGAAAACCACCATTCGGGCGCGCCTAAAATTATAGAAGTAAAAACCGAAGCGGCGTCCACCCCTCCGCCCCCTCCTCCTAACGGCGGCGGCAAAGGGCTTTCGGGCGGCGCGATAACGGGTATTATACTGGCGGCGGTTGCGGCGTTGGCGGCGGCAGGCTTTACGGTGTACTGGTTTGTACTGCGCAAGAAAAAGCCCGCGCTTTCGGGTGCGCAAGCAGACGCGGATACAAGCATAGATACAAGCACCGAAACAGACAATACCGAAACAAGCACAGACACAGATACTATTACCGAATAAAACAAATACCTAAACGGCGGCGATAGAAATATCCCGCCGTTTTAACTGAAACAAAGGTTCCTTAAATTTAGCCGTAGAAAACGCTATACAAGCTTGCTTAAATTTGTTATACTAAAAACTAGAAATAAAAGCCAAAGGAGGAAAATGATATGTGTTTTAAAAGACGTAAAAAAAATGAGGTGAAGAAAGGGGGACAAGCTGAAAAGCCTGTTTCTGCGCACGAGGAGGAGGCGGCAATAGATTTTGCCGTAGCGGAGGCGGAGGTTTGTCAGCAGGCGGTAGCGGACGAGGCGGTAAGGCTATGTGAAATTGCGGCGATTGCACAGCATGACGAGTTTTTAGGCCAGCTAGACTGCGAGGACGTTTCTGCGCTGGCTATTTTCGGTGCGGAGGAAGAGCCTACCGAAGAAGAAATCAGCGGTTATTTAAAAGAGGAAGAGCAGCACGAGGAGGAGCTTTGCGCGGACGGAACGAAAGCGGCAATGTTGGCGGCGTGCGAGGAAAAAGCGGCGTGCGGCGAAATTGAGTTAGACGAAGAGGTTCGGCTTTTGTTAGAGCAAGCCGAAAAAGAACGCGCGGCATTTATTACGGCAAAAAAGACGGGCAAAAAAGCGGTTATTCCTGCCTTAAACTTTACGCTTTCACGCGAGGACGTTATCGACTACATACAGGATATGGCGGTGGACGGGCAGCGTTTTCCTATCATTCCCGTAGTGCTTAATAAAAAGAAAAAGCACCACGCAGACCCGTTATATTGCGGAAAATGGTGCTTTGGGCTGCTGTACGAGCGCGCCCACGTAATCCGCCTTATTTTGCGTGCGGACGAGGCTTTCGGCAAAAGTTTAGAAGAAAAATACACGGCCGTTAAAAGAACGCGGTTTTTTAAAAGCAACGATTGGTATAACGTGATTGTGGACGCGTCTTTCGGCACTAAAAAAGAAGTATACGACATTATCGAAAAATGCTACGCATACGTTTTAAACCGTTATTATCAAAACGTGCAAGGCAAGTTTATTACCGACGAGGCGGCGGCCGCACTGGATACGCAATGCGTTAAAGAAGAGTTGCCGCTGCTAGCCCAAGAAACCGACCCCGCTTACGAAACGGCGATACAAGAACACGACACCGCGTTAGAAACGTTTTGCAGCCGCAATAAGCCTGCATTTCACATGACGCGCAAAAGAATGCTGTTGTTTGCCAAGCGTAGGTTAAGCGAAAACGGCGAGGCGGTAGAGCGCGCAAAACGCTTTTTACCCACAAGCTTAAAGGCGGGCGCGAAAACCTACGCGCTGGTGTACGAAAAGGTTTGTTGGGATATGTCCGACCCCGCCGCCAAAGGAAAATCTAAAAAGGCGCAGGAGGCAAAGAAAAATCTTTCGCTGTACGTTTCGCTTACCGTGCGCATTTCGGACGCCTACGCCGAATGGCTTGCGCTGCGTCATCCCGAAGTGCGCCGCGCGGGCTTTCCTAAAAACCGCAACTGGTACATTGTGCCGATTCGCGGTTCGTTCCGCAATGCGCAAATGGTGTACCGCGTATTAAGACGCGCCAAAAACTTTGTAACAAAGAAGTGATATTTTATGACAGCAGCTGCATACACATTAAATTTTTGGCTTGCACAGGGGATTAGCGCAGCCGCTACGGTTGTAACCGTAATATCCTTTCAAATCAAAAACAAAAACATCTTACTGGTTATGAACGCGATAGCTAACGGGTTGATTTGCGCTAGCCTAACCTTGTTAGAGGCGTATTTGGGCGCGGTGCTAACGGTGGTTGCCATTATTCGCGGTTTTATGTTTTTTAAATTAGAAAAGCGTCCTAAATGGTACGCTTGCCTTGCGCTTTCGTTTATTTGCGCGCTGGTGGTGTGGGGGGCAGCTTTTACCTATGAAAATTATTTCAGTATAATTATGCTGGCCGCCACGCTTGCACTGGTGTTTGTGTTTTGGCAAAAAAACATTTACTATATCCGCTTTGTATCTATCGGCGCAAGCATTATATTTATTATTTACAACGTTATCAACCAAGCCTACACCATAATAGTGCTAGAAAGCATTATCATAGTTTCTTGTGTGGTGTTTTTGGTGCGCGCGTTACTGGCTAAACGGCGGCAGCAAAAATTAGCCGCCCCGCCCCCCGAAAGCAGCGAATGTAAAGAAATCGAAAGCAACGAATGCAGCGAAAGTTAGGAAAAAATTTAAACAACTTCAAAGTTGGCGTATAACGGAAATCTTCCGGGAATGTCGGGATTTTCCACCGTAAAGCTTTTTACAATCCTGTAATTCCCTGTTTCAAGTACACCGCTATAAAAAAGATCAACCTTACAACTTAGTTTCGCACTGCCGAAAGGTCTAAGTACAAGGCCTACTAAAATAAAAAAGACGGGTTCGTCTGGAAGTAATACCTCCCATTCGCCGTTGTCATATTTTTCTACACTAAACGCAACGCCGTACAGGATAGCGGAATTTGAATAATTTCTCAACCTAACCTCAATAGAGGTAACATCGTTAGGGTAAGTGGGGCGTAGTGTTTTCATAGTAATGCCGCTGGGTGCTTCAGCGCACCCCGAAAACGCCGCCGCGCACAACAGGGCGGCAACAAGTACTACTATACACTTTTTAAGGGTTTTCATAAGCTTTATTTGCCCTCCGTATAATTTTAACCGGTGTACGAAAAAGTTCCGTCCTCTTTGATATTTAGTATAATTACGGCAGGCTCACTTGACGGGAAAATAGTAATTACTCCGTTTACCGTTTTTTGGTTGCTTTTTGCCGTAACGGTTAACGCACGACTCCCGACGTTTGACATATGTACGGTGGTTAAGGTTTCGGTGGTATGTAAGGACTCGCCGACTAAATAAACTCTTGCGTTGGGCACCTCGTCCCAATAAATATACAAACAATCTATCCCAATGGCGTTTAGCTGTCTTTCTACCCGAAATACAGGCTTTGCAAGCTGTTCGCCGCTTGCAACGGTAATAGCGGCAGACGTTAAGCTTACATCACTGGAAACGGTTAGCTTTTGTAAAAATCCGTCTGTACCGTATGTGGGAAAGCCTCCTAAGCTTCTAAGCTTAAAGATGGCTTCTCCCGCAATCAAAAAATCCCAATCATCTAAGTTTATAGGATTTGTGCCAAAGCCGTATTGTACGTTTTGACCCGTTTGCTCTACAAAAAGAAATTCATGAGGGGTATCACAATAAAGAGTAGTTTGGTCAATCCTTAAATTTTTGGGGCTGTCCGCCAGTTTATCTACCTTTACGCCGTCTAATTTTGTAAACGGCCAGGCTGGAAATTTGTTTCCGTCAAGGGTAACAGTCGACCCTGTATCTTCGGGATAAGGGATTGGAGATATCCAAGTCAGAGTATCATTTTCATTGAAAATAAACCCCTGCGGATAGGCATCGTGCGTAACCGCAGATTGCCATAAGGACGATAAGTTGGTTACCCTGTATATAGTTCCGTCAAAAGAGAGGCTTAATCTTGTAAAGCGGTCTCGAAATGTCGCGTATCCGGCATTTTTCTTTTGATAGCCGACATATGCCGCGTTATCATACAAAACAACAACGGTTGCATTGCCGTGGAGGTATCGCCCGACAAACACCGTTCCGTCTACCGGAATAGGCTTGGAAATTTTTGGACCGCACCCCGAAAAGGCCGCCGCGCACAACAGGGCGGCAACAAGTATTATTATTATACATTTTTTAAGGGTTTTCATAAACTTAATTTGCCCTCCGTAAAACTAATTTACTTTTGTAAAAGTTCGTTTAAAGCCGCCGCCTCTACGATGGCCTCGCCGCCGTAATATTTAATCGGAAACCGCCGCATAGCCTTAGCCGCATTTACTGCGCTTAGCGTATAGGGCCTTTTAGACCATACGGTATGCTCTTGGTTGCTGCCGTCCGTATACGTAAAGCGTATTTTGTGCATGGTGTCGTTTGGATTGCCAGGGCGCATAGACCCGCCCCTGCGTCTATAAGAAAAACCTTCGTTGGCACCGTGAATCAACGTATAGCACCTTTTGCTTTCAACAAATACGCCCGTGCCCGTTTTGCCCCGTTTGATAATTCTTGAAAGGCTTTTAAAATGAATAAATGATTTAGGCCATAAAACGCTAAAAAATGCAATCAGCAAAAGCCCGCAAGAAACACCAAACCAACCTGTTGCATAGCCGCTACTGAATCTAGCTCTATAATGGATATCTACCGCTCTGCCGTTTTGGGATACGCGCACCTCTACATAGCCTTGCTGTTCATACCGTGTGGCAGTTTCTAACGAATAAAGATTTTTGGTCTGCATTGTTAGGGTTTGTCCGTTGTGTTCGTACGAATAGCTAATTCGGTATCGGCTCTCCCATTCGGGGCCGCTTTCGATTGCTAATAGCTGTGCTTGAACAATCTCTAAGCGGGAATCTTGCGCGATTTTGCTGTCGCGCATAGGAGGGATGCACAGCGTGAAAAGCAGGGTAAACACAAGCAGCAAGCCCGAAAGAAAACAGCTAACATTAAACCATAGCATGATTTTGGCTGCTTTTAAATAGGCTTTATCGCTATACGTTGCTTTATCCGCATGCTGCGGCGCGCCCGCAGTGCTTGAAGTGCGTGGTGCCGTCATGTGGAAATGCTGGGTAATATTTTGGGTTATGTGCGTATGGTAATTGTTAATTGCTTTGGTGGTTACAAAAGTTGTGCCGCAATGCCCGCAGCGGCCCTTTTCCTTGCAATCGTCAACCTCGATATTCGCACCGCACTGGGTGCATTTTGCCGCCACAAACGCCATAATAAGGTTCTCCTTAGTTTAATAGGCAATGCTCATTCTTTCATAATGTAAATGTACCAAAAAAATTAGATTTTGTCAAGCACTTCATTGACAAGCAGACTTCACACCCTTTCCGTTTTAATAACCGATTCTATTGAAATTTAACTCTTCGTCCTTTTCGTAACGATTCCAGTACCTAACAATTTCGTCTTGCTTTGTTTGCCTATTAACTCTATGTAAATAATAATGCACATTACCAGCCCATAAAGCAGGTTGTCGCTCATGTCTTATATAAAAGATATAATTATCAAAATAAAACTGATTGAACGAGTAAAATCCTTCTTGTTCTAATGTGGTAATTCTGCTTTCATTCGTATTAACGTTATATAAATAAGAAAAGTGTCTGCAATCACTATGACAAATTCCTTCGACTGCTGAAAAAATTATGACTCCACCGTCGTAAACAGGGGATGAATACGATAGATTATAATTTGTGGAGTGTAATAAAACCAATCCATGGTCTCGTTTATACTGATAGATTTTGTTATTAGTATGGAATAAGCCCTCTTTAAGATTCAGAACATATAAATAAATATTTTCAATATTCCAAAAGTCAGAATGCACTGTTTTGGTTATTTTATCGTAAATAACCATTTGACTGTTTGCATTACCGTTGCTAAAATGAGTTATGAAAACAAACAAATCATCGTTTTCATAAAAACGCAAATAATATGCCGCAATATAACCTGTTAAAGAACCTAGTATTGTTTTTTCTTTGGTGTCTAAATGTTCAATGGCAAATGTATTTGTGTCACCGTTTTTTTCTCTAGTTAGGCAATAGTTATAAGAGTACGATATGTTGTCTGAATGCCTTTCACTCAAATCAAAATCTACATCTACAATATTTCCCGAATAATCAATGGTAAAATAGTCGATAGCTTGGAATGTAAAGGAAGAATCTCGTAGTTTTCGATGCAGTGCCACAAAATAATTTGTCAAAATCCACAGTTCTATATTTGTATTTGAATCCTCATTTGAAATATCCATATTATAAATTGATGTAGTGGCTTTGTCGTTAAAGTCGTATCGGTATAGCCCCAAATTATTTTTATCGTTAAATTCAGCGGTAAAATAAAAATAATCATCTTTATATTGATAACTTGTTATTTCAATATCATAGCTAATTCCCTCAAATTCAATTTGCTCAACTATTTGACTACTTTTGCTATCGTCTAAAAGACTTTTTGTTTTACCTTGATATAAGTAAATTCCCAAAGGGTCGCCCAGCTTGTCGGGAACATAGTTTTTCGTTCCAAAACATCCCGAACCAAAACATCCCGAAAAAGCAAGCATACAAGCAACGCTTACAATAAGCAGCCAAAATTTTTGCTTTTTCATTCTACTGCACCTCATCATATTTTTTTGTCCCGACCGCACTTTTCACTATTCACTCTTATCTTTTCTTTCAAGTCCGTTAGGACTTGTTTGGTGGAGATGCCGGGAGTCGCACCCGGTTCCGACACGATTTTTTATAAAGGCTCTATATGCTTAGTTTTTTTGTTTTTTAGCGGACAAAAGAAAAAAAACAAATTTTATCCGCGAGGGCTTTTTTGTCCTACCATACGGATAAGCCCGTAATCGTATGGTATGTGCTTCACCTTATTTGACAATGGTTTTAGCGAAGTGAACCCGCTAGACCACCGACGGCTTTAATTTTAGGCCGCTAAAGCTAACGCAGGAGCGTTAACCGTTTTGACATTATTGTCGTTTGTTTTTGTTGCCTTTTTAAGGTAGCAGACTCTACCGCATACACCCTCTACAAAGTACCGCGCCGTCGAAGCTGGTACATCCCCATGATTGAAATGCAGATACCGCACTTCCAAAGGGAGTTGTTTTAAAAACAAAACAACTCCGCATATTGCTAGTATACGCCATGCTATCGCATTTGTCAATAGGGCATGGGTTAGAATTTGCTTAAAATTTTAATGCAGAAGAAGGCCACCTGAGAAACTAAACAAAATTTTTTCAAAGGACTTGACACGGTGTGATATAATATTGTCAAAGGAGAAAGAAAATGATTTTAAGCGTTTCAAGGCGAACAGATATACCTGCCCTTTACTGCGACTGGTTTTTTGATGCGCTAAAAGCGGGCGAGGTGCTTGTGCCTAATCCTTTTATTAGCGGAGGCAAGACGGCAAAAATAAAGTTAGCACCCTTGCTAAAAACTGAAAACTTATTCGGGACAAAAGAGGTTTCGGGTAATATTGAGGGGATAGTTTTTTGGACAAAAAATCCTCAACCGATGTTGGCAAGGCTTGATGAATTAGGGGCAATACCGTATTATTTTCAGTTTACCTTAAACGCTTACGGCAAGGAATATGAATCGAATTTGCCGCCGCTTGCAGACAGGATAGCCGCGTTTATCAGCTTAGCAAAGCGTTGCAGGGTTATTTGGCGGTACGACCCTATTTTTTATTCTAAGTCAATCAACCAACAGTGGCATGTAGAGCAGTTTGAGGCTTTGGCGAAAAAATTAGAGGGCAGCACAAAGATTTGTATGATAAATACGCTGATAGGCAGGCACGGGGACGCATATTGCCCTAGTGCGGCACAAACCACACAGCTTGCGGCAAAGCTGGCAAAAATCGCCGCTGCCTACGGGATAGAGGTAAAAGCTTGTGCGGAAATCATAGATTTAGAAAAGGCGGGCATAAAAAAGGGCAAATGCCTAGACCCCGAAATTTTTGAAAAATTGCTAAACGCAAAGGTTAAAAAAAGTAAATTAAAGGGTTCAACGCGGAACGGCTGCGGCTGCATGGAAAGCATAGATATAGGCGCGTACAGCACGTGCACAAACGGCTGCGTATATTGTTATGCAGCTAAGGATGCACTAAAATCAATTAAGGACGCGGAGGCAGGCGAAATATACGAACGAAAAACCGACCTTGCATTTGAGTATTAAGGGAAATAATTTCAAAAAACCATTTTTAAAGATAGCAAATATTACCATAAAAAATTTGCCTTTTTTAGCCGTGAAAAAATTGACCTCCGCATTAAAAAATGCTATAATATAAGTATGCAATTACCTTTACAAACAGTAAAATTAGGAGTGGCAAGCAAGCAAGCAAGCAAGCAAGCAAGCAAGCAAGCAAGCAAGCAAGCAAGCAAGCAAGCAAGCAAGCAAGCAAGCAAGCAAGCACAATTTTTTAGTTTGTAATCTAATTTGCAGCCAAATAGTTCAAATTTTGCCGTAGCCGCTGTTTAAACAACGGTTGCGGTTTTTTAGTTTTATTAACAAAAAAATAAAAAAACAAGAAGGTACAAAAAATGAAAAAGAAACTGGGATTACTGTCAATTATCGTAATAACGCTTATATTCGCGGTTGCGTTAGCGGCTTGCGACACGGGGGATGACTCCCGCACCCACGCGCACACATGGGGCACATGGGAACAAGTAACCGCGCCGACTTGCACGGAGGACGGCTGGGAACAACGTGTTTGTTCGGGCGATTCGACGCATACCGAAACGCGAGATATTCCCGCGCTCGGACACTCATGGGGAAATTGGATAACGACCCTTGAACCGACCGCCGATACGGCAGGCTCTAAAACAAGGACTTGTTCCCGCGCCGACTGTACGCATACCGAAACCGAAATTATACCAGCGACGGGCGACGGTATGCAAGACCAAGAGTTTACGGGCGTAACCTTTGAAAATAAAACCGTAACGTATAACGGCGAATCCCACTCCGTAATCGTAACGGGCGCTCCGCAAGGCACGGACATTCAGTACACTAACAACACGGGAACAAACGCCTCCGTTTACAACGCTTCGGCAACCCTAACCAAAAATGGTTATACTAAAACCTTAACGGCAGTTCTAACGATAAACAATGCTACTATTACGGGTGTAACCTTTACGAACGCAACTGTAGCCGCAGACGGAAGTAATAAAAACATTACCGTTTCGGGAGTTATCCCTGTGGGTGTAACCGTTGCGTATACGGTAAATGATATTGCTTTTACGGGCGCAAGTACGACGGGAACATACAATATTAAAGCCGTATTGTCGGGCACGAATTACAACACGCTTACCTTAAACGCGACGTTGACAATAAGACCGACGGAATTACCCCAAATCGACGTTTCGACACTTAGTTGGGATGCAGATAGCAGAATACTTAGCTGGGAAATTCCAAGTGATATTGCACATGCAACACAAACACGAATTATGATAGCAAATGAGGCAGGGACTCAACTATTATTGGCGGAAACCTTTACAAATAACGCGTTTATTCAATTGCCTTACGATGTTGGCAACGGTGATGTATCAATGCTACTTCAATTGTTACCGCGCACGGATTTTGCGTATTTATATTTCGAAGGTCAGCCAGCCTTTATTATGTTTTTTGAGTTACTTCCTAACCTCCCGGAGCTTGCGACGGTTGCAAGCATCAATTATAACGACGATACAAAAGTCGTTTCGTGGACGCCCGTTGCCGGCGCAATCGGTTATCGGTTAAGCGTAAACGGCGCGGGGATAGCTACCACTATTACAAACCAAACGGTAAGCGACCCGACATTTACACTGACGGATATGCGTAACGGCACGATAACCGTTACGGTTATTGCTTTGGGCAATAACATAACGAGTATCCGCAGTCAGGCAAAAACGGCATCCTTTACCGTTACCGATAAGCCGGCTTTCACATTGGCGCCGGTTTGGAATCGCCTAAGCGCAGGCGAAAATCATACCCTAGCAATTGATTCGGAAGGCGGCTTATGGGCGTGGGGTCGGAACAACGGAGGTAAATTAGGCGACGGCACTACAATCAACCGTGATTTGCCCGTACAGATTATGCCCGAAAGGAAATTCGCGATGGTTAGCGCAGGCGGTAATCATTCGGCGGCAATCGACTCGGAGGGCGGCTTATGGACGTGGGGAGATAACACAAGCGGGCAGCTAGGCATAGGGGTTTCGAGTCTTGCCGGTCCTAATTCTTTTAGGTTGACTCCGACAAAAGTAACGGTGCAGGAATTACCGAACTTAAAGTTTGCGTCGGTGTCGACGGGCGCTTCGCATACCCTGGCGATTGATGCCGACGGCGGTCTTTGGGCGTGGGGGCTTAACTCCAACGGCCAATTAGGCGACGCTTCGACAACCAACCGCAATTCGCCCGTACGCGCTTTAAGCCACCCGGATTTGCCCGCAAGAGAATTTGATTTTGTAAGCGCGGCGGACGTTCATTCGGCTGCGATTGATACGGACGGTAACCTTATTACTTGGGGTACCCCAGCGGTATATGAGCTGCTTGGCGAAGGGAACGAAACCCGTTTCGGGCAAAACAATTATTATATACAAATACACGTAATGCCCACAAAACAATTTAAAGCCGTAAGCGCAAGCGGCTCCCATATGCTTGCAATCGAATCAAACGGCGATTTATGGGCTTGGGGAAGACCGGATTATGAAACCGTTAATCCGAGCAGCGTAACCCCCGTATTTATCGGCGCAAATTTCAGTTTAATTAGCTCGTCCGGGTATCAAAACAGTCCCGGTCATAATTTACTGATTGATACCGACGGAAATCTTTGGGCTTGGGGCAGAGATAATTATGGGCAATTAGGCGTAGGCGGAACAAGCACCGTATTCAATCTTGTGCAGGTAGCGACGGGAACGGAATTTTTGATTGCGGCTGCCGGCGGCGTTCATTCGGCGGCAATCGACGCCGCGGGTAAATTGTGGACTTGGGGCAATAACGTAATGGGCGAATTAGGCGACGGCACAAATGATAACAGCAGTACACCGATTCATATTTTGCAGAGCGTGGTATTTTTCTATTGCTGATATAATCATGCATGAAACCCTGTATTCGGGCAATTCGGTAACGGGAATCGGGATTTATGCGTTTAGTGGTTGCACCAATCTTACTGATATTTATGTACAAGGGCATAGCAGCCGTCCTACGGGGTGGGATAATTTTTGGAATGGCAGCAGTGCCGCCGTACACTGGAATCAATAGGTTGACAAGCCTGTACCGCTTTTGGTACAATCTTTACTATGAAGATTACTTTTATTCAAGTTGGCGGTACGATTGATAAGCGGTATCCCGTAAAGGCAGGGCAGCATGGGTTTGAAATCGGCGAACCCGCCTATATCGGGATTTTAGAAAACGCGCGGGTTAATTTTGAGTGGCAAAGTATTTCGGCGTTTAAAAAGGATAGCTTAGATTTAAGCGAACAGGACGTGCAAGAAATTGTTCGGCTTTGTCAAAAAGCTAAAACCGAATGTATTATAGTAACGCACGGCACGGATACGCTTACCCGCACGGCGCGGGCGTTAAGCGTGATACGGGATAAAACCATTATTTTAACGGGAGCGGTAACGCCCGAGGCTTGCAAAAATTCGGACGCCGCTTTTAATATCGGCACGGCAGTAGGTGCGGCGGGCGCATTGTGCAACGGTGTATACATCGCTATGAACGGCCGCGTGTATCCGTATGACGCATGCGAAAAGGATTTAAAAACGTGTAAGTTTATGGAGAACAAGTAGCTTTCCACCCCGTCAGGCTTACGCGTCCATGGGTCGTTCGTTCCTCACTCCCCGCTTTGGCTAAAAACACGGTGTGTTTTTGCGGCTGTCGCCGCCGCGTCGCGCCTGCAAGAGGGGAATTTTTTATGGCTGTTATTTTAATTAAAATTCATGCAATACATGTGTTGTTAAATACTTATAGCAGTAGAAAAATTCCCCTCTTGAGGGGTGTCCGCCATAGGCGGACGGGGTGGAAAGAAAAATTCCATTCTCCATTTTCCATTACTCAAATTGTTTGACTTTACTTAAACTTTCCGTTATACTGAAACATAATTAAAAACTGGGAGATTACACACATGCGCAATATCGTACGCACCAAAGCGGTTGAACTGGAAACCATTCCTGCAATCGCGTACAAGCAAAAGCTGGCCGCAGGCGGCGCGGGCATTAAAATTCACCGCCTTGACGTAGACGCCGTAGCCGTCTACACCCTAGACCGCCGTTCGGAATCTGCTGTTCCGTTTGGCAAAACAGATATAAAGCTGTTTCCGCCGTCGGCCGTTTCAGAGGCCGTTGCCGTTACCGTAGGCTTGCCGTTCACTGCTTCATCGCGGGTAGTGTTTAAGCATTTGCCCTCACCCAAAGCGGTAGAGCGTTTTAACAAAAAACTGCAAGCCGCCGCGCCCGCGTGCAATGCACAGCAAGCTAGCGAGCTGATAGAGGCCGCAACCGAAGAGCCCGAAGTGGACGAGCCTGCGGCAGAAGAGGTAACGCCCGAAAAAATCTGCATGGTGGACACGCCCGAATATCAGGCGATTATTAAAGAGTACACGCTGTTAAACGGCAAACTGGATTACCGCCGCATGAATAAGGATTTTATTCAAACCGCAAACAGCGGACGCGGAGTAAAGATTTTAATCGACAAGGGAGTTTCGCTTAACGAGATTTTGTTATTTGTGGTTAAAAACCGCGCCGCCGCCTTAGCAAAGCGCAAAGACACGCTTTCGGACGATGAGGCGCAAGCGTTAGTAGACTGCTTAGACGAAATTGACCCGCGCAGTCCGTTTAAAGAGCTTAACGCGCACATTAAGCGCATGTTAGCCAAATAATCAAGCTGACATAAGGACGGCAGAAAAATGGAATTTGTAAGCGGAAAAAAAGCGGCCGACACCTGCGACTTAGAGCATATCGTAGAAGAGTATCGGGCAAAAAAGCTTGCTAACGGCGCAAAGGTGTCGTTTACGGGCTTTGTGTATAACGTGCGCATCAAAAAAAACTTTTCGTTTGTGGTGATTCGCAACCACAAAAGGCTTTTTCAATGTTTTTTTTCGCCCGAAAACTGCCGCTTTAACATCGAGTCGCTGCGCGAGGAATCCGCCGTAAAAATCACGGGAACGGTTGTAGCGGATTCTCCGTGCAAAATAAATCCAGGTTTCGAGGTTTCGATTACTAAAATAGAGGTGCTGTCCGCACCGCCTGCCGCACAGCCCTTTCCTATTTATAAGGCGGCCGACTGGTCAGACGAGGTATTGTTTGATAACCGCGCGCTTACCTTGCGCAACACGCGCCACCGCGCTATTATAAAAATATCGTCGGGGGTTTTAACGGGCTTTCGCGATTTTATGATAGCGGAGGGCTTTACCGAGTTTGTTCCGCCGTCTATTGTAGAGGGCGGCGCGGAGGGCGGCGCGGATATGTTTAGCGTAGATTATTTCGGCAAGCCCGCCTTTTTAACACAAAGCCCGCAGCAATACAAGCAGCTTATGGTGGGCGTGTTTACTAAGGTGTTTTGCGTCAGCCCTGTGTTCCGCGCCGAAAAGCATTCTACTTCGCGTCATATTAACGAGTTTGCGGGCTTAGATTTAGAAATGGGCTTTATTAAGGGTTTAGACGATTTATTGCGCCTTGAAACGCGCATGATGAGCTACATCTTTAATTTTTTGCGCGCCGACTACGCGGACGAATTAGCCGAACTGGGGGTAGAGCTTGCGGAGATTAAGCAAATCCCTAAAATTAAATTTGCCGAAGTGAAACAGCTGATTAAAGCCGAATACAACCGCCCCTACCGCGACGAACACGATTTCGAGCCGGAGGAAGAAAAGCTAATCGGCAAATACTTTAAAGAAAAGCATAATTCAGACTTTGTTTTTATTACGCATTATCCGTCCGCGAAACGCCCTTTTTACACGTTAGACGACCCGCAAAACCCCGAATACACGCTAAGCTTTGATTTATTGTTAAACGGAACCGAAATTACTACGGGCGGAATGCGCATACACGACTATCACGCGCAAACCGATAAAATGCGCGCGCGCGGTCTCAATCCCGACCACTTTACCGATTATTTGGCGATGCACCGCGCAGGACTGCCTCCGCACGGCGGCATGGGCATAGGCTTAGAGCGTTTGGTAATGCGCCTATTGCGCTTAGACAACATTAAGCACGCCGCCGCCTTTCCGCGCGACCGCGACAGGCTAAAACCTTAGGGTAATGGAGAATGGAAAATGGAAAATGGAGAATTTCGGCAAAAAAAGAAAACGGCGTCTTAGCGTATACGGGTTGCGCATGATAGCTGCAACAATCTTTTTTTTACTATTTTTTGCCTTGCTTGCTTTTTACTTTCGGATATTTGAAGCCTTTAAAAGAACACCCGTTGTATCGGTTAATAGCACAGGAATTGCCGATCAATATAGTAAAGTTACTTATATAGTGGATGATGTGGAATATGTATCTATCATACCAAGAGGTAATTTTGACGGAAAGTATATCTATTACAAAGTAAAAGACCCAAACGTTATTATGTTTGACAGAACGCTTTGGTTAACTCTTTTTGCTAGCGGCACAGCAATAACCGCAGGTATTATGATTAGCTGTACGGTGCTTGAAGTTAAAAAGAAAAAACGAAAATAAAAAAAGATATAGAACAAGAGCGTTGCGCGTAAAAATTCGCATAAAAATCCCGTATTAATTCGTAATTAAGTAGTTGCTTTTTTTTTAAAAAGGCGTTATAATATATGTTACCTGCGGAAAAGATAGGGTTAGCAGGAAAAATTAGGGACAAAATAAACAAAATGCAAAAACGAATAGTATCAATTATTTTAGGAATATTTATTGCGGCGGGCTTACTGGCGGGCTGTCAGTTTGTCGAACCGAATAATTTTAGAGATTTACGGCAGGTAGTGGCGGTAGTTCGCCCCGTAGAGGATGTAGCTTTTCCCGACGGCAATTCGGGTACGCGGAATATTTATAAATGGCAGTTATTAGACGCACTGCGCCAAACCTACGGCAATTCTACCGTTGCGCCTACCGAGCGCGATGTAGACACTACGCTTAACCGTCTTATCGCGGAGGAAATGCAATTTATCCAAATAGAGCGCATGATTCACCGCGACCGCTTAAACCGCCGCCTTGCAAGCGAGGACACCCTATGCTGGTGCGAGGACGAGGACTGCGAGGAAGAGCATGTTCCTCCAAACACGGGCGGTCTTTTGTGGCGCGGCCCGTTAAATGAAGACGAAGACTACGATGCAGACACCTATTTCCGCAAAGCTGGCGCAGATGACTTTGACGCGCTGGTTCATATCGGCTATGCGGATTTTAATAAGGTAAAGCAAATGCAGTACGATTCTATCGATACCGACTTGCGCAGAATTCAACGCGAAATTTTAGAGCGGCACGGCGATGAGGTTCCCGAAGAGGGCGGTCAAGAGCCGCCGATGCCTGCGCCGCATCCTAAGCCTGAGCCCGAAGAGCTAGACGAAGACCCGCTGCCGGAGGAATTGTGGGACATTCTGCGCGAAGACCCTGCGCGTATCCCCGGATATTTCGGCAGCTTTGATAAAAGGTCGTTAGAGGAACGCGCACTGCGCGAGTTTACTGCCAACATCACCAACAAAATCGAAAAAGAAGTAAAAGAGTTCGACGAGGACAAGCTGGAAGCGGCAAAAAAAGAATACCGCGATTTGATTGCGCGAGGGCGTTACACCGAACTGTATTTAGGACTTGCCAAATCGTACCCCGTAAGGTTTTTAACCGAAGAGGCGGTTACGCGTCAGGTGCAAGCCGAGCGTTTACAAGAAGTGCTTAATCAAGGCATAACGGTAAGCGCGGGCGAGGTAGAGGCACGCTACGACAATTTACTGCGCACCCAAAAGCTTAGTTTTAGAAACGCGGATACGTACAGTTCGGCAGTTTCCGGCGGCGAAACGATATTGTTCCGCCCCAACAACCGCTATTCGTATGTAAGGCATATTTTGGTTCCGTTCTCCGATGCACAGCAAGCGCGGATTAACAGCTTTAAAAGTCTGCCGCGCCGCCCTAGCCGCGCCGAAGTAGAGGCGTTCCGCAACCAACAAGTTCAGCTTATCCGCCATTATCCGCGCATAGACGGGTTTGAGGATTTTTCTAGCCCTATGACGGCAGAGCGCATTTTCAACCATGTACGCAGAGTAGTGTCGGAGGCGTCTTCTTCGTTGCGCGAGGCGCACCGTGTTTTTGACGAATTGACGTATCTGTATAACACCGACCCCGGCGCGTTTAGTACGCCGCAGGGCTACGCATTGCCTACGCACCGCGCGGCAAACGATGCACGCGTGTATATGGAAGAGTTCGAGGACGGCGCACGCGAATTATTTAACAACCCTAAATACAGTCCCGGCATGGTGTTAGACGCACCCGTAATTACCGATTACGGTATGCACATTATGTTTTATGCCTCCTATACGGTGGCGAATTCGGAGGTTCAGCTTAACGGCTTTGAAACCCCTAGCGAAATGCGCCGCATTTTTGAGGTGCTTTCAGACCAAATTAAAGAACACAAGCAAAGCGTTCGTTTTAATCAATGGAGAGACGAAAGGGTTAATCCGATTATGCAAAGCGAGAACACCTTTGAAACCTTTAAAAGCCGTTATCGGAAGTTATTTGAATGATTGCCAAACGCATTGCCGCCCTTACCCCGTACGTGGCAGGAGAACAGCCTGCGGGCGGATATATTAAACTAAATACCAACGAAAACCCGTATCCGCCGTCGCCGTCGGTTGCGGAAGCTTTGCGCGTTTTTGACACCGAAAAACTGCGCCTGTACCCCGACCCCGATTCAAAGGCACTAACGGCAGAAATTGCCGCATACGAGGGCGTAAGGGCGGAAAATATATTTTTAGGCAACGGTTCAGACGAGGTTTTGGCTTTTGGGTTTTGCGCATTATTTGAAAAGCAGGTTGCTTTTGCCGATGTTACCTACAGCTTTTATCCTGTGTACTGCGATTTATACGGTTTTAAAAAAATTATTCTGCCGCTTAATCCCGATTTTACCGTAGATAGCAGTGCGTATAAAAAAACGGCGTGCGGCGGTATAGTGATTGCCAACCCCAACGCGCCCGTTTCACTTTCGATGGACGAACAAGAAATTATTCAGTTAGCAAAAAGCGTATCCTGCAACGTACTGATAGACGAGGCGTACATAGATTTTGCCCGAAACACTAAAAGCCTTGCCTCTGTTGCGCCGCAGTTCAAAAATTTACTGATAGTAAAAACCTTTTCTAAAAGCTATTCGCTTGCAGGCTTGCGTTGCGGCTACGCGGTAGGAAATGCAGAATTGATAGAGGGCTTAAACCGCGTTAAAAATTGTTTTAACAGCTACACGTTAGGCGCGCTATGCCAAACCGCCGCCCTGGCCGCCGTGCGCGACCGCGCGTATTTTAACCAAACGGTGCAAAAAATACTTTCCACGCGGCAGCATACCGCCGACGCTTTACAAAAAGCGGGGCATACGGTAATCACGTCGGACGCTAATTTTTTATTTGTGCGCCACAGCTCTGTATCGGGCGCGGAGGCCTATGCGCGCTTAAAACAGCAAAACATTTTAGTGCGCCATTTCGCCGCGCCGCGCACCGCCGCCTATATCCGCGTAACCGTAGGCACAGACGCAGAAATGGACGCATTTACAAACGCGTTTTTAAAATTCTAGTAAACTAGACTTGTCAACTAGTTTACTAGTCTTGTGTTAAAATTGTATTATGGAATTAGGTGAAATTCTAAAAGAATTGCGTAATAATAAAGGTTTGACACAGGCATCTCTTGCGGAGCAAATAGGTTTTAGTAAGTCAATTATAGGTTTTTGGGAGAGTGGCAAACACGAGCCTACGGCTAGCGCATTAGTTGAGATTGCAAGTTTTTTTGATGTGTCAACCGATTATTTGGTAGGGCTTGAAAATGAGGACGGTTCAAAAATTCCTTGTTCTTTGCGTTCTTTTACTAAAAACCGACAGAAATAATAGGGTAAAATAGACAAGCCCATGAGCTTGCCTTATATCATATCCCCAAAGGCCATTGCGCGGCTTGCCGAATTTGCCGCGCCGCTTGCGCCGCCGTTGGCGGCCGTTGCGTTTATAACGGATGCACACACGCGGGAGGGTGCGGGGCGCATTGCCGAAAAGCTGCTAATTCGCGCGGGCTACCGCGTGCGTCCGCGCATGGTTAAAAATTCTGCGGCGGCATCGCTGCAAGACGCGCGCAGTTTAAACATTTGCGAGGATGTGCAGCTGCTTATCGGTGCAGGCGGCGAGGAAACTGCCGAACTGGTAAAATACGCTGCCGCGCGCCGCCGTCTGCCGTGCGCCTTTATTGCCGTAAATCCGTCTTGTGTGCGCTTACTGCCGTCGTCCGCCGCGCTTATCGATTCGGCAGGAATAGAAAAAACCTATTCTACGCCGCCGTTTGCGTTTGTACTGTGCGACACCGATTTTTTATCCGCCGCGCCTAAAAATGCGTGCGCTGCCGCGTTTGGGGCGGTGGTTTCTAAATGCGTAAGCTTATTTGATTACCGCGTATCGGGCATTTTAAATAAAGAGCGTTTTTGTGCGCAGCGTTCTGCGCGGGGCTATGCGGTGATTGACGAGCTGCTTACAAGGCTTGCGCCGCCCTTTAATTTTTCGTCCGCCGCGCCGCTGTTGGCGGAGGCATCGCTTGCATTTTCGCATTTGGTGCGCGAAGCAGGAAACGCACGGCTTTTAAACGGCGGTGAAGTGCAAGCCGCGCACGTACTGCGGCTGCTTTTTTTATACGAACAGCGGCATTTTCGTCAGCGCGGCGAAAACGAATTTTTGTGCGCGTCTGCCGTTGCGGGCATTTATCAAAATCTATTAGCCGCGCCGCCCGCATTTTTTGCGCCGCCGCCCGATAACAATGCGCGTCTAAAACAAATCGTGCAGTATTTGGGCATAGCGGAGGCGGATGCAAGCGTTTGCATGCGCCCTGTGCCCGCGCCGCAGGATTTAAAAATCGCGGCGTACCGTTTAAAAGAATACCGCGCCGAATTGTATACGGAGGCGCGCGCCTTAGTTTCGCGCCTTGCGCGCGCCCGCACCGTTTTTAAACGCCTTTATGCCGACGACGGCTACGCGCTGCAAGAATACCTAGACCCGCCCGACATAGCCCTAGCGGTCGCGCTTGCCCCCGATTTAAAAGAAAAGTATACCTTGTTAAGCTACATGAAGGACGCGGGGTTGTTAGAGAGTTTATAATTGGCGTTGTCAGTTTGTCATTTGTCAATTTAATGTAATTTTAATCTTACGCTAATAAGGTTATAAGTTTAAAAATGTACTATAATAGTGTAAACTGTGTGCTAAAAGCCCTCTTTTTAGGCTTTACGGCATACGGCGGCGGAAGAAAAACGTGCGGTAAAACGCGCTATTTGTTCGGCGGCAGCGGCGGCAAGCTGTGTTACAAAGCCTAGCCGCACCGAAAACAATTCCTTTTGGTCGGGGCCCGCAACCGTTGCGGTTAGCGAAAAATCCCCTACGGCAGGCAAACGTTTGCCTGCGGCCGCGCCAGGGTACAAGCCGCCGCTGAATACGCGAAACGTGCCGATGTCCTCACGGCTGCCCAAAGCGGAGTCTACCGCTAAAACGGCATGGTTAGGATGACGCGCCTTAATCAAAGCGGCAAACGAGGCAAGGTTTAAGGCGGTAACGGGCGCGGCAAGCGTGCCGTACACAAAAGCCTCCGCGTTGTACCGCCTAACCAAATATTCGCCCGTAAGCGGGCCGAAACAGTCGCCCGTAACGCGGTCGGAGCCGATGCACAAAATAATCGGCGGGGCAGAATGCCCGCCCAATAAGGCGCAAAGACTTTTTTCTACATGACTAATCATCGAGGGCTTTACAATAAACACACTCCCCATTATGCCCGAACAAAATTAAAGCTAAACCGTTTAAAAAGCTAAACTTTGGGAAAAATTTTATTCCCTGAACCAATAAAGAGGTGTTCAATCATGTCAATCGCAGACGTAGTACTTATCGTAATAATCGTAATGGCCGCATTAATCGGGCTGTTGCTAGGAACGGGCAAATCAACCGTTACGCTTGTAGCGTGGCTGATATCGTTTGTTGCGGCGTTCTTTTTAACGCGTATTGTGGCAAGTTCGCTGTTCGCTATCGAAGCCATAGAAATGATAGTGGTACTGCTTGCGGGGCTAATGATAGAAGGCGGCGTCGGCGTTTCGGACGCGCTTACAAGTTCTTACGGAATCTTTTGTGTACTGATTTGCATTGTTTTGATGATTGTAGTCCGCTTGTTTATGATTATCATGGTTCATTTTGTAAAAAAAGCGTTAAGAAAGCGCGCCAAAAAGGTTTCACCGCCTTCGCGCTTAGGCGGATTTTTTATCAACGGGGCTAAGGGTCTTGCGTTTACTATCATGATTTTAATCTTTGCAAGCTTTATCATGGCTATGCCGCAAATGGAGTTTTTACGCAACGACATGGAAAAAAGCTTTATGGCAAAGCCCATGCACGAATTTGTTTTAACCTTTAACGAGCATCTGCTAGGGCCCGAAACACAACAACGGCTTGCCGAGCTGAGGGATAAGTACGATATTCAAGAGCCCGACATACCTGTCGACCCCAACGAACCCGATGAGCCCGATCCGCCCGAAAAGGAAAAAGCAACCATCACTTTTGAAGACGACGGCGCGGATAACCCCGTAGGCCCGCGCACAGAGGAAGTTGGCTTAGAGGGCATTATGCTGCCTGTTCCCGTAAAGTTCGGACACGTCTTTATGGGTTGGTTCGATAATCCCGGCTTGACGGGTGCGCCCATCACTTCGCCGTACACCATCTTAGCAGATATTACGCTGTACGCAAAATGGGAACTTTTTGTACCCGACGAATACACGCTAAGCTATGTGGATAACGGCGCAGACAACGGCCCGTTTGGTGATGTTGTCGGAGTACACGACACATTGATTGATTCTCTGCCCGCACCGTTAAAAGACGGATACGTATTTAGAGGTTGGTTTGATAACTCCGCTTTTACCGGTTCACCCGTAACCGCGCCGTTTTCGTTAGTAAGCGATATTACGCTGTACGCCAAATGGGAAGCCAAAATAGACGCTTTTCTGCTTAGCGATATTCAAGGCTTAGTAAGCGGCTTATTGTATCAATTTAACTTTGTTGCGGACGAGGCGGCGTTTAGAGCATTTTACGCTTTCCCCGACAACGGCGATAAGGCCGCGCATGAAGCTATGTTTGTAGACTCTGTATTGGCGTTGCACGACAGCCTTCCTTCGTTGTTTGCAAACATAGCCTCTTCAAAGGAAGCCGAAACACTGCTGTTGAAAATCTCTATGGAGGCAGGCGGCGACTTGTATTTGGCAACAGAGGCGTATCTTGCCGAGTTGAACGCAACCATAGGCGCGTTAGACGGCGACCCCTTTGCATCTATCGATAGCTTAACGGCAGAATTTGCCAGCTTTCAAATTGCGTGGCAAACCGCGCTTGAATCGGTAGGGCTTGATATTGCCGATGCAGGCATAGTCTTCTAAAAATCAAGAACGCAAAACTATAAAACAATAAAATTAACCCCCGAAACCGTAACGGAACTTCGGGGGGTTTTTTCTTTTAGCCGTATTTCGCATAATTTCGTCAATTTTTTTTCGCGCCGTGCATATTTATATAGGTATACTGTATACAGGGCGAATTAGGCAAAGGAGCGGATTTATGCAATATGAAAAAAAACTAATCATTTTAAGCGGCGCGGGAAACGCAAAAGGCACGTTGTCGTTAGAGCGCAACGCGTACGGAGTTTTTGCTACGCTTAACGTATACAATCTGCCCAATTTAAAAAGCGGCGAATATCACGCGGGCTTAAAAAGTCAAGATTTTAACACCGTGCGCGCGTTGGGCGCGGGCGGCAGAATTTTATCGCGTTTTCAGCTGCAAGACGGCGAGCCCGATATAAACGCACTGCACTGCGTGGTATTTGACAGCCGTTACACGCCGCTGTTGTACGGAACAAACGCGGCCGCAAGGCTTTGGGCAGGCAACATGATGGACGGGCTAAAAAGGAGGGAGCATGAGAGCGCGAAGGAAAGCAAAACGGCTGCGCCGCCGCAGACGGACGGCGTTTACAGCGGCCGCAGTCAAGATATAAAGGATTATTTTTTTGACATAACCCCAGGGGCACGGATTGAAGTGCCCGAAAAAGAGCCAAGCGAACCTGTCAGCGCGGACGAAACAGAGGACGTCCCGCAAGACGAAACGAACGAGCTTTTAGAAGAGGGCGAAAGGCTGTTGGCGTTGTCTAAGCAGATAGCCAGTCAGGTATACAACGACGGCGCGTTGGCAGAAGTAAACTACTTTGATAAATCGTACATAAATAAAGAAATAAAGTATTCGTCCGCAAGCGACGTAGACACAGACGAATTGCTAAACCCCGTAGACCGCCGCATTAAAGAGCTGTCGGCAAAGGTGTTAAAGCAGCCGCTGCCCGAATCGGCTTTTACCGTGCCTCCTGCGTCAAGCTACGCGGCAGGCGTTTCGGCGGCAAAATCCGTCCCGGAGGCGGTGTTTTACGAGCAAATTAAAGACCAAATAGAAAGCCTTTTTGAAAAATGCGAGCGTTTCACTTTGCTAGAAGAATTAATGCCCGAAACGCGTTGGATACGGGTAGACTTTGACGAAACTAAATTTTATACCGTAGGGCTTATCGGAACGCGCCCCGATTATGTATGTTACGGCGTCCCCGCCGAATATTCGCCCCTGCCGCCCTTAGAGTTAGGCGGGCATTGCCGTTGGTTGCCCGAAACCCCCGAAACCCCCGAAGGTAAAGGGTTTTGGCTGATGTTTCAGGATGCAAAGACGGGCGAACCCATAGAGCCCTAGTATTGACTTACCCTATTTCGGCGGGAGTGCCGATTTGGTAGCCTTTTTGCGATAATTCGGGCAATAACAGTTTTAGCATTTCGGGCGTGCCGGAGTTTGTAATGTGCAGTAAAATTACTGCGCCGGGATGTACGCGGGACGCTATTTTTTTAGCGGACGCTTGTGCGTCGATAGGAGTTTTTCCCCAGTCCACAATCGCAATACTCCAAAGCGCAGTTTTTAAACCGCACGCCTGCGCGATTTTTAAACTGCCCTCATCAAAGCGGCCTTGCGGCGGACGGAACAGCGTCATTTTGGGCGCGCTAGGAAAGCGTGTTTTGTAAGCTGCGGTAAAATCACAAATATCGGCGCGCACGGCTTCCTCCGACAGCTTAGGCAAATCCTTATGCTTGTCGGTGTGGTTGCCTACCGCATGCCCTTCGCTAAGCATGCGGTTAATTAAAGCCTCTTCTTTTAAATAATTTCCGCACAGAAAGAATACCGCGCTAATGCCGTGCTGTTTTAAAATATCTAAAACCGCAGCGGTATAGCCTGCCTCATACCCTAAATCAAAGGTAAGATACACTTTTTTTTCGGTGGTGTCCGCTACAAAAAAGCCGTCGTATTTTTCTAGCAGGGTAACCGAGCCGTCGGGCGGGTCGGGTGTGCGTTCTTGCGTGTTGGGGTTTACGCCCCACGAAATCACGGGATTTGCATACAACGCATGCGTTTGCGCCGCCCGCACCGCGCCGCCTAATAAGGCCGCCGCTAACAAAACCGACACACAAACTACCGCAATTTTTTTCACGCTACTCAACATATTGGTATTATTGCATTTTTAAATCATTTATATGCGTCTAAATCGCTTGCTTTTTTGGGGAGAAGTTTGGTATAATATAAACATATTCCAAGCTAAGGTGTTTTGATGGAGAAAATCAAGCTAATCGAAGGCTGGCGTATGTTTTCGGCGGAAGAGCCGGAGAGCTTATCGGAAATACCCGAAGATACCGAAGAAATTCGCCTTCCGCACGACGCGTTGCCAAAAACGGTCAAAGACTATTCTATACCGAACGGAGCCGAAACAGGCTATTACCCGACGGTAGTTTCTCATTTTTTCCGTGTTTTGCCAAAGGCTGATGCGGGGCATTGTATATACCTTGAAGTAGAGGGCGTTTTAGGATTTGCCGATATTTTTATAGACGGTGCGTATATTGCGCACACGGCAAGGCGCGAACGCACACTCATAGATATAACCCAAAATTATAAAGCCGGCGCACTGCTATGTCTGCGCATAGCCACGCACCCCGATACGGGTAAGTACATCGGCAACGGAATCGCGGGCGGCGTGTCGCTATTGAGCGTTCGTTATCCGCTTAGCATCGCGCCCTACGGCGGACGCATTCATATGCACACGCCCGGCGAAAAAGCGGCGGGTACGGCGTATATAGAAATTCAATCCGCTGCGCAAGAGGTGCAGAGCGGCGAGCTGCTTATGGAAATCTTTAACGAGAAACAGCGTCGCGTTGTTAAAAAGCTGCGGCAGGTTAAATTAGCGGCGGGCAGCAAAAAAATTATAGAAATACCTTTTAGGATATTGCGCGCGTTTGAATGGACGCGGGACGACCCCTACCTATACACCTGCCGTCTTACCCTTACGCCTGCTTCCGCGCAAAGCCCCGCGCCGCCGCAAACATTTACCTTCGGCATAGCTAAGCATGAGTTAGCAAACCGCGCGTATCGGCTAAACGGCAAGGCAGAAAAGCTGAAAGGCGCGGTATTGGCGCACGATAACGGCATGTCGGGCGCGGCGTCGGACGCGGCGGCCGAATACCGCAAGCTTTCCGCGCTAAAAGAAATAGGCTATAATGCGGTGCGCTATATCGGCGTTCCTACCGAAACCGCCTTAGACTGTTTAGACCGTTTAGGAATGTTATGCGTAACGGATATTTTTGACAAGTTAGAATGCGGCGCGCGTTCATTAGACGGCCGCGCACGGTTTGGTTACGAATGGGAGGCCGCAGCGGAGGCGGCGGTACGCACGCTTAGAAACCACCCGTGCGTTGCGTTTTATTCGGTTGCTAACGACGCCGAAGAAAGCTACGGGCGCGGCAAGGGTTATGCGTTGATAAAAAAGATTACCGCAAAGATTAAAGAATTCAACCCCGCCGCCTTAATCACCGCAAACGCGTTTGAGCGCGTTCCGTTAAAATGCGAGGCGGAGCGTTTTGAAATTAAACAAAAATCTAACTTAACGGCTGCGCACGCCATTGCCGCCGCCCGCGAAAAAGATTTATTCACCAAAATTACCGAACCGTATTTCGAGGGCTTAGACGTGGCGGGCTATTCGTTTTTGTATCCCGACCTTGCAAGGCACAGCGCGGGTGGAAGGTTTGTACTAGGGCTTGCCGACCGCGGCGATAAAGCGTTTGAGGCGTTAGAGGCGGTAGAAAGCAACCCTGGGGTGCTAGGCTGCTTTTTAAACTACGGCGCGGATTTTGCAGGTTCGGCCGCCGCCGACGGAGGCGGACATATCGCGCATAAGCCGTATATCAATACACAAGGCGACTTAGACAGTACGCTGCGGCGCAAAAGCGCGTCTTATCATAAAGAAATTTTATTAGGCAAGCGCAACGTATGCGCCATAGTCGTGCAAGACCCCGACTTTGCCGACCCTGCGGGCTTAGACCATTTTTCGGAAACGTATCCGCTGTGGAACTGGCCGCGTCATGTAGGCAAGCCGATTAAAATTGTGGTGTATGCGGGCGGCGATATTATACAGCTTAATTTAGACGGAAAATCCGTCGGGCGTAAGTTGGCGGGCAGACAAAGCAATTTTACCGCCGTATTTAAAACCAACTTTTATCCCGGAAAATTAGAGGCAATCAGCTACTACAAAGGCAGCGAAAACGCCAAATGCGAATTAGAATCGGTATTGCAGCCCAAAGCAATAAAGTTAGAATGTGCCAAAAAACAAATTTTCGCGGGCGAAAGCTGTTATATCGATATGGCGGTAACGGATAAAGAGGGCAGAATAGTGCCGTATGCGACGCGCGAGCTACAAGTAAGCGTTTCGGCAGAGGGCGAATTAACCGCCTTAGGCACGGCAGACCCGCTAGGTACGTTTATCGGCGCAAGCACCGTGCGCGTGTACGACGGACGCGCAACCGCGTTGGTTCGCGGCAATGTGCCCGGCAGACTAATTGTAAAGGTTAGCGGAGAGGGATTGTTAAGCAACAAAATGACGATTAAAGTTAAGTAGCCAAAGCTTTAGGCTATAAAACCATTTTACAAATTTTCAACACAGAGGGAATTAAACTATGAAAGCCAACTACTACAACAAGGCAATCGAAACCATGCCGCGCAGTCAATTAGAGGTACTGCAAGGGGAGCGTTTACATAAGCTTACGGCGTATGTGTACGAGCGCGTACCTTTTTACCGCGCAAAAATGGACGCGCTAAAAGTGCGCCCGTCCGATATAAAAACCATTCACGACATCGTAAAGCTGCCGTTTACCGAAAAGTCGGATTTGCGCGACAATTATCCTTTCGGCTTATTTGCCGTACCTAAAAAAGAGGTGGTGCGTTTGCATGCGTCTAGCGGCACTACGGGCAAATTAACGGTAGTAGGGTACACGCAAAACGACATCGACGCATGGAGCGAGGCTATGGCGCGCAGCTTAGCGTGCGCAGGCGTTACGTCCGACTCTACCGTACACGTTGCATACGGCTACGGAATGTTTACGGGCGGCTTAGGCGCGCATTACGGCGCGGAAAAAATCGGCGCGCGCGTAGTTCCTATTTCTAGCGGCAACACGGCGCGGCAGCTTATGCTGTTAAAGGATTTCGAGGCAACTACGCTATGCTGCACCCCTAGCTACGCCGCCTACATAGCCGAAGCCTTAAAAGAGGGCGGCTACAAGATAGCGGACTTCCGCCTTAACGCGGGCGTGTTCGGCGCGGAGCCGTGGAGCGAGGGTATGCGCGCGCATATTCAAAAAGAATTAAATCTGCAAGCCTTTGATATTTACGGCCTTAGCGAAATTACGGGTCCCGGCGTTTCGATGGAATGCTGCCGCCAAGACGGCTTGCACGTTTGGGAGGATTTATTCTACCCCGAAATTTTAGACCAACAGCTTTCGCCGTGCGCAAGCGGCACGCAAGGCGAATTAGTATTTACCACGCTGTGTAAAGAGGCCATGCCGCTATTGCGTTACCGCACGCGCGACCTATGCACCCTAAACACCGCCGTATGTAAATGCGGACGCACGCACGCCAGAATGGGCAAAATTTTAGGCCGTTCGGACGATATGCTTATCATACGCGGCGTAAACGTTTTCCCCAGTCAAATCGAAACGGTGCTGTTAGACTTAGGCTACGCAAGCCCGAATTACCGCTTAGTAGTAGAGCGGCACAACAACACCGACACGCTAGACGTAGAGTTTGAGCTTTCGCCCGATATGTTTTCGGGGCTGATTTCGGGCGTCGAAAAAATCCGCGACGAAATCAAGCACAAAATTTACAGCGCGACGGGGTTGAATGCGGGCGTTCGGTTAGTAGAGCAAGGCACCATTCCGCGCAGCGAGGGCAAGGCCAAGCGCGTGTTAGACAATAGAAAAATTTAAAGCACAAAAATCATAATTTTCTCATATACTAGGAGGTAGTTCCTTATGCTTAACCAAATAGCGATATACTTAGAAAATCGCAAGGGGCGCGTTTTCAGCGTTACCAAAACCTTAAAAGACAGCGGCGTAGACATGATTGCTCTAACGCTGGCGGAAGGTAAGGACTTCGGCATTTTGCGCATTATCACGCGCGACAACGAAAAAGCCGTAAACGCGCTGCGCGGCGCGGGCTTTACCATTATCAGCCCCGATTTTATCGGCGTTGAGGTTGCGGATAAGCCAGGCGGCTTGTACGAGGTGCTAGAATGCTTAGACGCGGCGGACATTAACATCGAGTACATTTTTTCGCACCGCACCGAGTCGGGCGCACTGATTTTTATGCGCGTATCCAACGAACAAAAGGCCATAGACGTACTTACCGCAAAGGGCGTAAAGATTTTACAAAAAGGCGCACGGTAAAGGCGGCGGCTGGCAATCGAACACTCTTGTCTAAGTCAAAATGAGGTTCAGCCGCGCAACCGTTGCGCGGAGTTATCTTATTTTTGGCTTAGACACGGGAGGAAGTTTGTCGTTAATCGCGGATATCGATGTATCGGCTTTTGCCCGCAACCTGTCTGCGGTGCGCAAAAAAGCCCGAGTTAAGCTGTGCGCGGTAATTAAAGCAGACGCTTACGGACACGGCGCAGAAGGCATTGCGGCGGCTGCCGAGCCGTTTGCGGACGAGCTTGCCGTTGCCGACATTTTCGAGGCGGCGCAGCTTAAAAAAATAACAAAGCCCGTTTTGATACTAGGCCCGCTTGCGGACGCGGCGGAGCTGGTAAAAAATCGCGGCCTGTGGCGTCAAAATTTTATTCCTACCGTGTGCGATTTGCGCGATATCCGCATTTTAGAGGCACTGTGTCCGCCCGTAAAGAGCGTTAATCTTAAAATCAATACGGGGATGAACCGCTTAGGCGTGCGCCCCAAAGAGGTGTGTGCCGCCGCCGCGCAAATCGAAAGGGCGGGCTATCGGCTGCACAGCGTTTTTTCACATCTGCATAACGCCGCAGATACGCCGTCTGCGCAGGCGCAGCTAAACTGCTTTAAGGCGTGTACCGCAAGCTTACCGCCGCAGGTTATGCGGCATATCGCGGCAAGCGCGTGCATGGTCTTACCGCAAGAGTTCTGCTTAGACGCGGTGCGTCCCGGCCTTGCGCTGTACGGCTACGGCGGCGCGTTAGAGCCTGTTATGAAAGTGCACGCGCCGATTTTAAAAATATTTGCCGTGCAAAAGGGCGAGCATATATCCTACGGCGAGTACACCGCGCCGCGCGATATGCTGCTGGCGGTTATCGGCGCGGGCTATGCAGACGGGATAAGGCGCAAGCAAAACGCGGCTGCCGAAAACCGCTTTGTTTCGATTAACGGCGCGTTATGCCCGTTTGTCGGGCAGGTGTGCATGGACAGCCTTATGGCGGACGCAACGTATTCGGGCGTGCGCTACGGCGACAGGGCTTATTTGTTAGGCAACGGCGTAAGCGGCGAAAAGCTGGCGGAGGCGTGCCAAACCAACATCTACGAAATACTAACCGCATTTAAAGGCAGGGTAAAAAGAAGATATGCAAAAGCAGAATCTAAGGGCGCAATTAACTAAAATCCGTCAAAGTATTACGGATAAAAAACAAAAGGACAAGCTGTTGTGCGAGCGGCTAAGCAAACTTTTGCACGCGAAGTATCCGCAGGCTAAAAACGTTTTTACCTATGTTTCAATCGGTTCGGAGGCGGATACGCGCGGCTTTATTGCCCAAATGGCGGATACCTATACGCTGTATTATCCGCTTACGGGCAAAAGCGGCGATATGCTGCCTGCCCGCGCCGTGCGGTTTAAGTATCTAAACCCTAACCGCTGCGGCAATTTGCCGTCGGATTGTGTAAGCCACGCGCACGAGCCGATTATTCCCGAAATTACGGTTATTCCGCTGTTAGGCTTTAACGAACAATTGTACCGAATCGGCTACGGCAGAGGTTGCTACGACCGCTATTTAAAAGGCAAAAAAACCGTTAAAATCGGGCTTGCCTACGACGAACAGCTTTGCGACTTCATTCCCGACCCCCACGATATCGCCCTAGATTACCTACTAACCCCCACCCGCACGCTTGCAAAAAGGCAAGTAACTACAAAGGAGTAAATCACTCATGTTCGACGAAACAAAAGCGCAGCAAGAGTTTGAAACGTTTACCCAAACATTTGACGAGGCCTCGCAATACTTTATTTCTAAATGCTATGAGTACGGCGTAGGCTGCCCGCAAAACCATAAGCTTTCGATAAGAGCTTTTTCTAACCTTGACGATATATACGGCATCAATCAAAAGAAAATCGAAAAATGGTATAAGCAAGCAAAACAACAAAACCTTGAATGGCTAAAAGCAGAAAAACACAGAGGGGACAGACACAGAGGGACGGAGTAGTGTGCTATGAAAAAGTTGGTCTAAGGTATTGACAAAACATAATTGATGGTGTATGATAAAAGTAATCGGGAATGGCGGGTAAAACCATTTGGTCACGTCGGCTCTCCAACCTTGTGTGTTGGGGAGCCTAATTGTTTTTATATAGTTGACAAAAGCGAACCACAATACGACACATTAAATAGCACACTACTCCGTCCCCCTGTGTCATTAAAAAGAGGAGAAGTAAAATTGTTCGATAACACGGAAAACAAACCTAAAAAGAAAACTTCCGGCATTTTCAAAATGGAGCTGTTGGTCGGTATATTGTTTTTTATTGGATTTATGTGTGTGCTTATTTTTTGGGTTCAGATTTTTGAAACCTACAAAAAAGCATTAGTAGTTTCGGTAAATTCCACAGGTTGGGGTAGTAAATATTTAGAGATAACTTTTTTAGTTGACGGTGTTGAATATACGGGCACAACTCCAAAAGGAGGCTTCACGAACAAGTATGTATATTATAAGCCGGAAAATCCTACTGAAATTTGGAATGACTCGAGACCGTTTTTGATGGGGTTGCTGTTATTCGGTGAAGCAATAATAATCGGAATGATAGCTGGCTTTTGTGTACGGGAAGCAAAAAGAAAAAAGGAATAGTTTCAATAAGTAAATACATTTGGAGGGGCAGACATAGGGGGAATAGACACAGAGGGACAGACACAGAGGGACGGAGTAATGTGCTATAAAATAGTTGACAAAGCGAACCATTGTGTGTAAAATGAATTACGAGGTGAAATATGCCAAGAACTGCAAGAAAGAAAAGTCCTACTGGAATATATCATGTTGTGCTTCGAGGAATAAACAAGCAAACCATATTTTATGATGATGAGGATAGAAAAGTATTTTTAAATAGATTAAAAATAAATAAAGAAAAAATATCTTATGAAATATATTCATTTTGCATGATGAGCAATCACATACATATATTGATTAATGAATTAGATAACTCTATTGGTAAAATATTTCAAAAAATATTAGGTAGTTATGTTTATTGGTATAACAGAAAATATGAACGAATAGGCAATTTATTTCAAGATAGATTTAAAAGCGAAACAATAAACAGCGAAGGGCATTTATTAAGTGCCGTAAGATACATACATCAAAATCCAATTAAAGCGGGAATAGCAAAAAGCATCGAAGAATATGAGTGGAGCAGTTATTCGGCATATGTAAGCGACAAAAAGGGCTTTATAAATACGGATTATATTTTAAGGATTTTAGACGGAAAAGACAAATTCATTAAGTTTATGAATGAAGTGGAAGAAAAACCCTTTATAGAATTTAACAACACGGCGTCAATATCTGATAAAAAACTACAAGACCAAATTGAACGCATATACAGCAAATACAAAATTAGCAATATTCTTACATTAGAAAAGGGTGGCAGAAATGAAATAGTGTCAATAATTAAAGCAATTCCTGGAACAAGTATACGCCAAATAGCAAGGATAACGGGAATTCCGATATCAACAATACGACACATAAAATAGCACACTACTCCGTCCCCCTGTGTTAGTCCCCCTGTGTTACGATATTTCTATTCTTACACATGGCAATAATGTAACCATGTTGTCTGCTCATGACGGAATAGGAATACATATCATTTATAAGGATATGTAACACAGGGGGACAAACACAAGGGGACGGAGTAGTGTGCTGTTATAATAATAGTAATTTCACCATGCCGTACTTTTGGTTTTTTCGTTGTTAAAGCGGGCAGTGTTAACATAAAAAGCTAACGTCTGCCAAAACCTAAAAGGGTTGACTTTTTTTTAAAAAGGTGTTAGATTGAGTTTATGCGCGTGATAACAGGAAAATATCGCGGAAAGAAACTCTTTGCGCCTGCCGATAATCGAATTCGCCCGACGTCCGACCGCGTTAAGGAAACCGCGTTTAATATGCTGTATTCTAAGGGCTACGGGGCGGATATCCGCGTACTGGATTTGTTTGCAGGTACGGGCGGTATGGGTATAGAGGCGTTGTCGCGCGGTGCGGGCGAATGCGTTTTTACCGATATCGACAAAAAAAGCTGCGCATGCGTCCACAAAAATCTTGCGCACACGGGTGCGTCGGGCGAGGTATACCACGCCGATTACAAAACCGCGCTGTTAAAGCTGGCGGGACGCGCATTTGATGTTATTTTTATAGATCCGCCGTTTGCCTCCCGCCGCGAGGCGGACGCGGTAGGGCTAATTTTGCAGCACGGCGTTTTAGCTAAGGGCGGCGTGATAGTAATAGAACACGCCGCCGATAATCCGCTAGACGGCTTGCCTACGCAGCTAAACCGCGAATCACGCGCGTGCGGCAACACGGTTTTAACCTTTCTTTCTTATAAGGAGTGAACACATTTATGAAAGCTGTTTTTGCAGGTACGTTTGACCCCTTTACCGAAGGGCATTACGAAATAGTAAACGCCGCGCGCGGAATTTTTACCGACATAACCGTGGCGGTAGCAGACGGTTGCGCAAAGTCCGCCGCGCCTATCGAAACGCGCTGTACGCTTGCAAAGCTTTCGTTAGGAGCGATGCAAGGCGTGCGCGTAGAGGCGTTTAGCGGTCTTTTAACCGATTTTATGCAAAAAAATTCGTGTATCTATATGATTCGCGGCCTGCGCGATGTACAGGATTTTTTGTACGAACAAAACCTTGCGGCGGTATATGCAAGCCAAAATCCCGAAATTAAGCAAATTTATTTTATTTCTGCGCATAAGTACAAGCATGTCAGTTCTACAATAGTAAGGGAGCTTGCGGCGTTGGGCGGAAACTTAAACGGCTATGCGGCAGCAGCGGCGCAAACTCTTATTAAAAAAACCTACGCTTAGCAGTGTGCTGGCAGGGTTAAAAGGAGTTTGCGCGCAGTATGGATATGACGGATATGCTAAACGAATTAGAGGCGGAGCTTACCAACACCAAAGGCATTTTCAGCAAAAAAATCGATATAGGGCATTGTGCCGAGTTGGCGGCGCAGCTTAAAAGCGCGGTCCCGCAAAGCATTGCAGAATCGGAATACATCCTACAAAACCGTAAAAGAATTTTAGAAAACGCCGACAGCGTAGCGCAAAATACGATTAAAGAGGCAGAGGAGCGCGCCTTACATATCGTAGATAATTCCGAATTAGTTAAGCGTGCGGAGTTAGAGGCCAAAAAAATTATCGAGGCGGCGCATGTGCAGTGCGACGCGCTGATTGAGCGCACCAAAATTCACTTAGACGGCATGTTTAAGGATATAGAACAGTTTTTACTTTCTACCCTTGCCATGATACGCAATAACCGCGAGGAGCTGCGCAGCGCGATGATTAAAAAAGCAATTAACTAGCTTGACAAAGCGCGTTTGTACCGCTATACTTAAACCTATGCAAGAAACTAATAATCTTACTAACCAAACGCAAAAAACCCCGTATAAGGTAGGGCTTGCGCTAGGCGGCGGCGCGGCGCGCGGCTTTTGTCATATCGGCGTGTTAAAGGTGCTGCAAGAGCATAATATTCCGCTGCATTGTATTTCGGGCTGTTCGATAGGCGCGCTGGTAGGCGGCGCGTATGCGGCGGGCGTTTCGGTTGAAGATATAGAAAAGCTTGCGCAACGCGTTTCTAACCGCACACTGCGCGATTTGCGTATCAGCTTTAAAAAACAAGGTTTTTTTAAGGGCGGGCGCGTTATGCAAATTATTCGGCGCACGCTGGGCGACAAAACCTTTCAAGACTGCGCCATACCCTTTGCCGCCACCGCCGTAGAAATTCAAAAAGCCCGCTTGCACGTTTTTACCTCCGGTCCGCTTTCGTTTGCTTTGCGCGCAAGCATGTCGGTTCCTGCGGTGTTTCATTACGTTGAAAACGCGCAAGGTGAACGCTTTGTAGACGGCGACGTGTTAGAGCGTATCCCGATAGACGCGGCGCGCAACTTAGGCGCGGATTTTATAATCGCCGTAGACGCAATCGGTCCCGTGCGCGAATCAAACCAAACAAAAGGCATTTTCAACATGTTTGAACGTATGCTAAACGTAATGAACTGGGAAATCAATAAGCAAAAAATTCTAAACTTACCCGACTTTTTAATTACGCCCGATCAGGGAGACCGTTCTATGCAGCATTTTAAAAACAACCTAGAATCGGTACGCGCAGGCGAAGCCGCCGCGCGGCAAGCCATGCCCGAATTACTTAAAGCCTTGCAGCTGTGATTTTTTTAGTCGTCAGCAAACAATTCGGCTAAGGTTATATTTAAAAACCGCACAAGCTTTAAACAGTATTTCAAACTGCCCCGATAGATGTTGCCGCTTTCAAATGTTTTAACCATATATGCGGATACGCCCGCCTGCTTAGCCAGTTGGTTTTGCGACAGGCCTCTTTCTGTACGCAGTCTTATTAACCGCTTAGCAAAGGATTCCATGCAATAAGCACCTCCACTCTCAAATGAGACTATTATACAGTCTCATTTGAGACCAGTCAAGTATTTTGAATAGGATTTTGTAATAATTTGTATATGAAAATATTTGCGGAAAGATTAAAGGAATTAAGAACAGAAAAAGAACTAAGTCAAGTAAACTTAGCGAAAGCAGTAAATTTAAGTAAAACGGCAATAGCGCAATGGGAGTTAGAAAAAAGAACGCCTAACGCCGAAGCCGTAGTTGAATTAGCCAAATTTTTCGGAGTTTCAGCAGATTATTTATTAGGCATAACCGATGATTGCTAAAAGGTTTTATAAAGTTTTAAAAACTCCGTTTAAAGCCTTGACAACGCGCCTAAAAAGCCGTACAATAGAACCTGTCCCTCATCTCCCTTATTTTTGGAAGCATAGCTCAGCCGGGAGAGCGTCTGCCTTACAAGCAGAGGGTCGGCGGTTCGATCCCGTCTGCTTCCACCATAGACAATAAGCACAACGATAGTTGTGCTTATTGTCTAATGAAGTGCTACGCATGAAGGTGTGAAGTGCGCTATGCGCATGAAGTGCGAACAAGTTCGCATTGCGGTTGGGTTTTGGGCACTTCACTTCATAAGCGTTAGCGACTTCATGTTGCTTAAAGCAACACTTCATAAGCAAACGTGTTTGCGGCTTCATAAGGCAAAGCCTACTTCATATCTAACGCGCAAGCCTAACAAATCATGTATAACCGTAGCGGCTAGCAATAAGCCTGCGGCGGGGGGCACAAACGATATGCTGCCAGGGGGACGGTGCTTTGCGGGCGGTTCTTTGGAAAAAACAACCTTTAAATGTTTAACTCCGCGTTTTTTAAGTTCGCTGCGCAGTACTTTGGCAAGCGGACAAACGGAGGTTTTATAAATATCCGCTACCTCAAAGGCGGCGGGTTGCAGCTTATTGCCCGTACCCATACAGCTTATAAGGGGTACGGCTTTTTTTTGGGCTTGCAGCGCCAACTCAATTTTAGCCGTTACCGTGTCAACCGCGTCGATTATATAATCGTAGGCGGTTAAGTCTATCTCGTGCGCGGTTTCGGGCAGATAAAAAATTTTGTGGCGGTTCACTTTCGCGGCGGGGTTGATGTCGGCAATGCGCTGCGCCGCCGCGTCTGTTTTATGCGCGCCTAAGTTTTGGTGCGTAGCAATAATTTGGCGGTTAAGGTTAGATAAGCAAACCGTATCATTATCTACAAGCCCGATAGTGCCTACGCCCGCGCGCGCTAACGCCTCTACCGCAGTGCCGCCTACGCCGCCTAAGCCGAATACGATTACGCGGGAGGCTTGCAGCTTTTCTACATGGCCCGCGCCGATTAATAGCGCGGTGCGCGAAAATTGTTCTTCCATAAGGATAGGGTATCATAAAGCTATACATTTTGCAATCATCAACGCACAAGAAAAAATTTTTTTGCGCCGCGTACATATTTTTTTGCGCGGCGGCAAAAGATAGGGCTAAATGAAACGCAAAAGGAGCGATTAATGAAAAATATGAAAAAAGCACTATGCAGAATTCTCGCACTGATAACGGTTTTGGCGGTTGCGGCAGTTTTTTTAACGGCCTGCGGCTCGGACGGAACGGTTACGTTTGAGGCGAAAAACGGCGCGGTTGTAAGCGTCAAGGACGAATCGGGCAAGCTGATTGAAAGCGGCACGGTGCTAAAAAACGGCACCAAAATTGTGGTTACCGTAACGGTAGATGAGGGGCACACCGCGCATTTAACGGTGAACGGCGCGCCCGAAACCTTAACCAACAATCAAGCCACGCTTACCGTGCGCAAGGATTTACGGCTAGAAGGCTCTCAAACCGCTACGCAGCATACGGTAACGATAACCGCGCAAAACGGCATCGGCTTAGAGGTTAAACACGGCGAAACCGTGTTAACTAGCGGTGCAAAGATTAAGCACGGCGAAACGCTGCACATTAAGCTTACTCCCGTAACGGGGCATACGGCGGTGCTAACCCTAAACGGTACACCTTCTGATTTAGCCAACGGTCAAACGCAGCACATTGTAACGGGCGATATCACGATAAACGCAACCCAAAGCCTATATTCCGATGCGGCAGTATTTACGCGCACAGGACGCGCAGATTTTGACGGCGCACATAGATGGACGGGTTCTTTTGAGGGCGCAACGGGCGGCACGGACATTGCAAGTAATCTCACCGTTCCGTACAACTTTGAGGATTTAGAAAACGGCGAATTGTACACGCGCGGCTTTAACGTTACGCAAATTAAAGGCGAACCCGGAACGGTTCAGCTGCTTGCCTACGACGGCGATTACGATAAAGCCGAAGGCGGCGGCAAGGCGGGCGTATATTGGAACGTGGTTGCAAATATGGATGCGCTGGGCGACGACGGCATAGGCGCGTCCGCCGCGATGACTAATTTTTACGAAAACGCGCATTACACGGGCTACTGGGGCAGCGTGAAAGGCAACACCTATCAAAAGGGCGTTTCGGCGCAAGAAGGCAGCTTTATGTTTTTAGCCTCTAACGAGGGCGAATATATCGTGTTTGCGGACATCGTAAAAGTAGAAAATGATTCCTTTACCGTAGTTTCGCGCTATACGCTGCACATCACGGCGGTGGACGCAGAGGCTGAAATGACTCTTACGGCGTCGCCTATGCGCAACATCACCGACACAAAGTGGGATTTTATGGGCTCATACACGGGCACGGCGGGCGGCGCGGACATTACCGAAAACATTCAGTTCCGTTACGACTTAACGCGCGACAACCACAAAGATTTACGCTATATTCCGCTGGTTAGGGTAGAGGGTTTAAGCGGTACAGACGTTAAAAAAGTTCAGTTGCACATGTTTTACGAAAACCGCGACGGCGACGGCGTTTACTGGGACGTGCTTAAAAACTTCGGCGCGCTTAACGAAATGCACGCCATGCACGCGGAGGACGAAGAAAATCAAAACGATTTAACGGTTTTAGCCTTATTAAAAGACCAAACGGGGCATCACGGATTTTTAGGCGACCCGCTGAAAGGCTCACTGCTTAAACAGTACGAAAGCGGCGTAAACGAAAAGCATGTAACCAAAAAAATTCCCGTAGCGTTAGAGTTAATTTCCGAAGAAGCGGGCGTATTCTTAATCACCGTAGACTTTTTTGAATACGCAGAGGGCTTTGAAAGCCTAGGCAGCTATTCGGTGCTGGTTACGGTAGAGGCGGACGAAAACGCAGAAATGGAAGAGATTTCTGCCAAAATCGGCACGGCAATACAAGGCTTAAACGCACAGCTGCAACCCGATACTAAAACGGATGACACATCCGAAAATCCCTCTAACGGCAAAGACACACAAAAAAACGAAACAAAGAAAAATAAATTTTTGCAACGCTTTAAAAAGCAAGTGCGTCCTGCAATACAAGGAATGCACACATTAGGAATCATTTAACACGCAAAAACCCTCCGCAAAAAACTATCTGCGCGGAGGGTTTTTTCTTGACAAACTTTTTAAAAGCATATATACTTATCCTTACAAATCGCATATAAAAGATAAGGAGAAGTTATCATGCCGTTTATCGCCGCCAAATGCACCCAGTGCAACGCTATGCTTACATTAGACGATTGCAGAGAAAAAAGCACCTGCATGTTTTGCGGTGCCGTTTTTTTTACCAAAGACAGTTTGTCAAGAGGGCAGAAAGAGGCCGCCGCTACTAATACGCCGCCGCCCGCCGCACCTCCGTCGTACAATTATTCGTATCAATATAATACATCCTCAACCTCAACGGCAAAAAAAACGCACAATAAAAGAAACGGGGTTTTTTTCTTAGTTGCAATAGCTGCTATCCTAGTAGTTTCTTTCATTGTTTGGCGTAGTTGTCAGCCGAAAGATGATACCCCAACAGACGGAAACCCTGCCGTAACTTCGTCCAGACACGGATTAAACGTGCGGGTAAGAACCGATTGGTTTAACATGACGCTTACCGAAGGGCACATAAGACCCGCAGGGCAAGGCTTTGGCAATATTCCCGCGCCTGCCGCAGGGTGGAGATTGGCCGCTATAAAAATCAGGCTTGAAAACCCTACGCTGATAGATTGCGATATGTCGATAGTAAACGACTTTTTTATAGAAACGGGCGGCAGCCGCTACGAAATGGAAAACACAGGCGGTAATTATCAAACTACCACACTGGCCGAACACGATTTATTTTACAATATGTTTATTATACCGCCTGGAGAAACGCTGCACGGTTGGATAGTGTTTTATATCCGCGCCAGCGCAGGCCGTATTTCCTTTACCTTTTTTTACGAAGAATGGGAGTTTGGGGACGGCGATATTGCACTGCATGTAAAGCACCACTATAACTTCCCCCTAGAAGCGGGTTGAGGTTAAATTTGGGGCGATTTGCACTACGCTTTAATTTTTTGCGCGCTTGCGTACATCTAGGTACGTGGCACGCGCAAAAAATTAAACTGTTGTGCAACTTACCCTCAAATTTAACCTCAACCCTGCGTTGCGGGGGTAAATTTGTCAATTGTCAGTTGTCAATGTAACTGCATCACTTTCGGGTTCGGGTTCATTTTTGGGTTCGTCGTCGGAAAGGGTATCTTCGGAGTTGTTTAAGTTGCGCTTTTTCTTGGCGTATAACCATTCTTTAATCCACCAAAAATACAGCATGGTTCCGCCTACGCCTGCTGCAAGCAGGTATAAAAACGGTACGATTAAATGATTTATCCAGTTAAAGTTGTATTTGCGCACACCGCCGGAGATAAACACGTCTAAGCCGCGCAAATCGTTATCGGGGTCGTAGACGGATTCGGTGTAATGTGCCTCTAACCAAACGTACGTTACGTTTTTGTTTGCGCGCCGCAAGGCTGCTAGCGATGCGGGGTCGTTGCGCATGGCGTTTTCGCTGTCCCAGTTAAAAAATCCGTGCTGCGCGCCGTTTATGGCAATGTCGCCGCCGCCGCGCAGTGCGTGGCTCATCATCATGTAGCCCGCACGGTCTACGTAGTCGGTTACAATCGCGCCCTTAAAGCCCAGCTCCTCGCGCACAACGCCCGTAAGCAGCTGTTCGCTGCCGCCTGCCCACAACGCGCCTAAACGATTATACGCCGTCATAATACCCGTACAGCCGCCGTAATGAATCGCTAAACGGAACGGCTTTAAATAAATTTCGCGCATGGCTTGCTCGGTACACCAGCTGTATAGGCTGTCGCGGTTGTTTTCTTGGTCGTATAAAACCAAATGTTTTAAGTACGAATAAATGCCGTTATTTTTCGCTCCCGCTATCGCTTCCGCCGCCAGCATGCCCGAAAGGTAGCCGTCTTCGGAATAGTATTCGTAATTGCGCCCGCCCAAGGGAGAACGGTGGATGTTTACGCCCGGCGCGTACCAGCCGCCGTGCTTGTTGCCCGCCGCCTTTGCCTCGCTGCCTATTTGCAAGCCCATTTTGTACACCAGCGTTTTATTAAAGGTTTGCGCCACTACCGTAGCGTTGGGGAAAGCCTCGCCTTTGGCTTGCAAGGTATCGTGAAAGCTTGCGTACATATTAGGGCCGTCTAAATCGGGGTTTTCAAGCTTTCCTATGCTTGTCATTCCGCGCGTGGTGTTAACCATTTTTAAGCATAGCGCGCGCATATTGGTTAGCGTCATTTGCCTTAAAAGGGTATCCCAGCGTTCGTCAAAGTAATCCGCGCCTAAGGCAAGCCCTAATTCGTTTATTTCGTTGTCTGTGGTTACGCGCAGCGTGCCGCTTTGCCCGTGCCGCACGGTTTCGCTAGGCTGATTGCGCGTCGACCATTCATTAGCTTGCGCTTGCGTAAAGCGGTTAAACGCACGCACGCTAGGCGCGTACGCGCGCGCCGCACGCAATTCGTGGGGATAAGTACCTTTAAAATTTGCGCGGCTTAGGTATTGCACGGGGCCGCCGATTTCTTCGCTTCCGTCCATAGGTACGCCGTCGCCGCCGTTTTCAACCTTTGCCGCATCGCCCGTAAAACGGTTTTTAACGGATGCCGCCGTTTGAGAGGTATTAAGCGGGTCGGTGTCGTAGTGAAAGCCCTCTTGCGGAACGTTAAAGGTGATTTCGGCGTCTGCCGCATCGGCAAATTTGCCTAAACGGTGCGCGTTATCCATAATTTTAACCGTATATTCGCCGCCCTCTACCACATAGCCGCCCGCGCCGCGCATATCAAACGACGCCATATCGTACACCGAAAATTCAAGCGGCACAATTACAAACCCGTGGTTGTAAATTTCGATAGGCGTTTTGCCGAACGCGGCAAGGTTGACGTATGCCTTTTCGATACCGCCGTCCGCGCTGTACGGCGGGGTATAATACAGCTGAACAACTTCCTTAGCGGGCGAAGAACTGCGGTTTGTTACGCGCACGTTAACGCGGATACGGTCAAACATTTCTAAATCGGTTGTTTGCACTTCATCTTCGCCGCGGATAACGGAATAGTTTTCGATACTCCACACAAAATCGCCGTAGCTTAAACCGTGCCCGAAAGGATATTGCACCACCGCATCATAGCCTGTTGCGCCTGCGGGCTTTTTCTTGTAGTCGGGCGCGTTCCATTCGGCTAGGGGGTCGTCCCAAAAGCCTTCTATATAGGCGGTTTCGTACCACTTATAGCCCACATAAATGGATTCTTGATAATCTACATACGATATGCCCTCGTAGCGGGGATTGTTATGAAAGTTTCCGTTTGCGTCTCCGATAGGGTAAAGCCCGGAGTTTGCTTCAATCCCGGTATAGTACCGCTGACCGTGGTCAACGTGCCCCGTATTCGTCCATGAGGGCGCGGTAGTTAAATCGTAGGCATACGTTGCGGCAGTTCTTCCAGAGGGGCTGATATCGCCGTATAACAGTTTAGGAATGGCGGACGCCGCGATAATACCCGTTGCGCCCACGATTAAGCACGCGTCAAGGCCGGGGATAAAATCCATAAAGCCTAATTCCATCGTATTGGTAGAGTTTATCAGCACAACGGCATTGGTAAAGTTTTCTCCTACATAGCGCAGCATATCCTCTTCTTCGGTAGAGATTTCTAAGTAATGGCGCGTTGCGTCCTGCGGGGTTGCAGAGGTTGCGGTTGCCGCGATGTTGCCCTTATACTGAACCTTCGGAGAATCGTTGCTTTCGCCCGAAACGCGGGAAAGCACCACCAGCGCGGTATCGGAAAAGCTTTGCGCATGGTTCAGCAAATTGCTGCCGTAATCGGTTATGGAAGGTTCGATAATGCGCGAATACTGAAAATCATGCGCTTTAAGCGTTCCGCGTGCAAAGCTGCCTAAATCGTAGTTAGGGCGCGTGCCCGCTTCTAAGCGCGGCGTAAGCGATTGCCCGTAGTTTCGGTAAAAGGACGCAAGGTTTTGGTTATACTCTACGCCGTAGTTTTCCAGTGCCTCTAAAATGCCGATTTTGGCGTATTGGCTATTGGTGTCGCGCGTAGTAACGCGCCCCGAACCTGAACCGCCCGCTACCCAAACCGTACTAGACCACCCGAATACGTTTACGCGGCGTATGCTTTTGGCTAGCGGCAGCGTACCGTTGTTTTGCGCCAGCACCGCGCCGTCCGCCAACATAAGTTCTACCAATTCTTCCGCGCTTGCCTGAACCGCCGCTCTGTTTTCGGCAGTTTCGGTAGATTTGTACCCCGTTATGTTGTCTAGCACGTAGCGTTTAATCGTTTCGTTTTCTGCTATGACGGTTGCCGTGATAGCAACGCCGAACAAAAGAACCGTAACCGCGCAGGCAACGATTTTTAAAACAAGGCGTTTGGTAAGTTTTTTCATCTCAATCTCCTCCGATTTTTTATATAGATACGAAATTAAATTTATTTTACCACACATTGTATGGTAACGCAAGCAAAAAACTAATAGACAAAAGATAAAAAATTGTGTAAAATTATAATCAGTAAGCAAGACGCATTATATTTTGATGCGGACGGGAGGGTAAAAAATGAATGTTGCGCGTAAAAGAAAGCTAAGAACCGTAGGGAGAGTCATGGCGTTTTCGGGGATTGTGTTTTTGTGTACCGTTATATTCGCGGCGAACATAGTTGCGGGCGTATATCAAAAAAACATTACCGACTTTATTTACGGGTACGGCGCGAACTTTGAGGGCGAGGGCGTTGCTGCGGCGTTTGCGGCGGGCGACGAGTTATGCCGCGAAATTGTAGAGGAGGGCGCGGTTCTTTTAAAAAATGAACCGTACAGCGGTACAACCCCCGCATTGCCTCTCACAGGCGTAACTGCGGTAAACGTGTTTGGATGGGGCGCAACAGACGGCGGCTTTATTATTTCGGGTTCGGGTTCGGGCAGCGCAAGCGAGCGGCAAAATTCTGAAAAGCAGCTATTATTTTTAGACGCACTGCAAGAGGAGGGCATTAGCTACAACACGCAGCTAATCGATATGTACGTAGAGTTTAAGGACGGACGCGAGGGTAGGTCACTCAATGCTTTAGACGATACGGGCAGCGAGTTTTTCCGCTTGTACGAGCCGCAAAGAAGCTACTATACGTCCCCGCGTATGACGCACGCGCTTAATTTTTCTACCACCGCGCTGATAGTAATTTCGCGCTTAGGCGGCGAGGCGAAGGATTTGCCTTTGGTGCAGTATTTTTCGCCCGGCCCGCCTAATGAGTCCACTTCGCAGATAAATCCTTCAAAAACCTACTTAGAACTGTCTAACGAAGAAGAGGATTTAATTGATGTAGTTACCTCCGCAGGCTTTGCGCGCGTAGTGGTTATACTAAACACGTGTAACGCTATGAACCTCTCCTTTATAGAAAACGATAAAATTCACGCCGCATTGTCTATCGGCGCGGTCGGGCAGTCGGGCGCGTCGGGTGTTGTGCGCCTTTTGCGCGGCGAAAAGCAGGCGGCGGTTTTAGACGAGGAGGGTGAACCCGTTTTAAACGAAGCGGGCGAACCGCTAACCGAAACCGTAAAAATTTCGCCCTCCGGCAGAACCACCAGTATGCACGTGTATGATTTTGCGGCAGACCCTACGTATGTAAACGCCGGATTCGCCGGAACGCGGTATTATAATACAGGCGCGCGCTACATAGATTATGTCGAGGGCATTTATGTGGGCTACCGCTATTTTGAAACGGCGCACGCGATTAACATGCCGGGCTTTGTATACGACGAGGTTGTGCAGTTTCCTTTCGGCTACGGCAAATCGTATACGCAATTCAGCTGGGCGGTAGATTCGGTAAGCCCCGCCGCAAACGCACTGCTTTCGCACGACAGTAAAATAGAAATACGCGTTAACGTAACCAACACAGGCAGTTATCCGGGTAAGGACGTAGTACAGTGTTATGTAAATGTGCCGTACGCGACGGGAGAGGTAGAAAAACCGTATGTTCAGCTTGCCGCGTTTGCTAAAACGCCGCTGCTTGCGCCGGGACAAACCGCCGCTGTTACGGTATCGTTTGATATCTACGACGTAGCGTCTTACGATTTTGAAGGAAAAAGCCCCGTAGGCGGTTCTGCGTACAGAGGGTATGTGTTAGATTCGGGAATCTATCGGGTAAGACTGCAAACCGATTCGCATCGCGGCGCAAACGAAACGCGCAATTGCACCGCGTGGCAGACGGAATACCGTGTAGGCAGTGCAGGCATCCGCTACGACCAAGAAACCACCGCGCCCGACACAGGACGCAAGCTTACCCCCGCGACAAATTTGTTTACGGGTGCTAACGCGGAGGGCGGCGTTTCGATTGACGGAAATCCCGAAGGAGAAACCCCGCGGATTTTCTACCTTTCGCGCGCAAATCGATTTGCCGACTTTCCGTATGTGAGCCGTCCCCAACGGCCTTTTCTGTCAACCTTTCCGCCCGACGGCTGGCGCACGAATAAAAGCGACACCGATGTAAGGTATACGCAGGGCGTTGCGGGCGAATTAAGGCTTTCTGAAATGATAGACGACGAATTGGTATATAATAAAGAATTGATTGACAGGCTGGGGCAAGATTATGACGACCCGCTTTGGGACGAACTGTTAAACCAAATGTCGGTAAACGAAATGATACGTTTAGTTACGCTGGGCGGCTACCGCACCGTAGCGGTAGAGTCTATCGGTAAAATAGAGGCTTTGGATTTAGACGGCCCTAGCGGCTTAAACCAAGTAAATATGACAATGGCCGACAGCCTTTGGACAGGATACCCGGGGCAAACCGTACTGGCGCAGTCTTTTAGCGCGCCCCTTTCGTTCGCATTCGGAACGGCGGTCGGCATCGAGGCGCGGGAAACCAACGTGTCGGGCTGGTACGCGCCTGCGGTAAATTTACAGCGCAATCCGTTTGAGGGCAGAAATTACGAATACTATTCCGAAGACCCGCTGCTTAGCGGAATTATGGGCGCGGAAACGGTGCGCGGCGCGTTAAGCGAGGGCTTATACTGCTATGTGAAACACTTTGCAGTCAACGAAACCGAAACGGCGCGCATGGGGCTGTATACGTGGCTTACCGAACAGGCATTAAGAGAAATTTATTTGCGTCCGTTTGAAATTTGCGTTAAACGCGGCGGCGCAAACGCGATTATGTCGGCGTTTAACCGCATAGGCGCAACCTGGACGGGCGGCAGCTACGCGCTGTTGACCACCATACTGCGGGACGAATGGGGTTTTAGGGGCAGTGTAATTACCGACTATTCTAGCGGCTCAGCGTTTATGAGCGTAGACCAAGGCATTCGCGCGGGCAACGATTTATGGCTGAACCCTACCGAATCGATTAACGCAGGCAGCTTTAACGACCGCAGTTCAACTACCGCATTGCATTGCTTGCGCCAGTCCTCCAAAAACATCTTATTTACGTATGTAAACACCGCAGGAGAACGCGCCCCGCTTAAAGTATTCTTCCCGTGGTGGTGGATTTGGGGCATACTGCCTATCAATGTAGTCTTCTTAGGCGGCAGCGCAGTAGGATTATACTTTCTCTTGCGCCCGAAACGCAAAAAAACAACAGAAATTACACAAACTTAGGAATGGGTTGCAACCATGAAAAACAACACGAATTATTATGCACGGCAAAACAGCAAAAAAGCGATGGCTTATTTAAAATCGGGGCTTTACTGCGACCGCCGCGAAAAGCAGCTTTTGTATTTTGTGGTGATATGTTCGGTAATGCTGTGCGTATCGGGCATTGTATTTTCTATGATGCCGCTGTTGTTTTTTAAAAACAATCCAAACTTTTCGCGCATATGCAGTGCGGTAGTAGAATATTTGGGATTTGCCTCCGGAATATTTTTAGTGGCGCAGCTTTTTATCCGCGCTATCAGCTTGCGGCTAAAAATAGAGGGAGTAAATTCGTTAGAGCGGTTTGATAACTATGTATACGGACTTGACTCTAACCGCATGATTATGCGTCCCATGACCGAAGCACAGCTAGAAAATAACGCCGCTAAAATTAAAGCACCCGACAAAAATTATCACAACACCTATTTTTCGTGCGATACCGCGCAAGACCCGCTGGTAATCTACAACAACCAGCGCGAAATTTTTGTAAACGAATATCATTTAATGCACTATGTAAGGGCGCGGTTTTTTAATATTATTTGGTTTCTTTTTCCCGTTTTGTTGTTAGGCTTTGCGCTGGCCGCCAATGTACAGTTTTTTCCTACGCTGCAACAAATATTTTTTCCCTCTATTGCTACGATTGCGCTGATTGTTTCGGGTATGATTGGTTACAATCGGGCGATGCGCTTTTTACAAAACACCCTTACGCAGTTTGATGCGGCCGAAAAAGACCCGAAATTTGATAAACGCGCCGTTCTCACGCTGCGGCAGCACCAAGACGCGCTTTTTCAATACCGCATGCTGGCTTTTAGCATACCCATGTTTTTAATCCGCCGCTACGAAAAATCACCGCAAAAGCAGCACCGCCGCGCCTTAGCGGACGACGAGGCTAATCTGCCCAAAACCAATCCGTTTATTACGGCGGAGTTTGCCGAAAAATTAACGCGCCGCAAAAGAACCCCCAAAAAGCCCCCTATCGATGCAAAAAAATGATTTTATGGCAGCCTCATCAAATCCATTTGTTTTTTTAGACGGTCTTTAATTTGCTGCAAAAAGCTTTGCGGGCCTAATACTTTTACGGTGGGGCCAAAAGATAAAATGCGGATTAAAAGCTCTGTTTCGTCAGACATATCGTAAAAGATATGGCAGGTGTAAATATTGCGCTCCGGGTCATATTCGGTTTTTCGGTCAAAGGAGGCAAATTGCAGCAAGAAACGCTCTACCGCGTTGCGTTCGGTAGTGATTTCTATTACAATCGGCGGGTTGTCATTCGGTTCGGAAAACAGCTTGCATAAAGCTTCTTTCGTTGCGCGGAACGGCAGCTCAGAAGGCTCTACGGCAGTTATTTTAGCAAGATTAAGCACCGCTTTTTTAAGCCGCTGCGTTTTCTTATCGTATACGGCGCATTGCAGGCGGAACTTATCGTTATATTCGGAGTAGCTTAATTTATAGGGATAATAAATATTACGGCTTCGGGTTTTACCGTTATCGTACGAAACCGCAACGGGGGCGTTATGGGTGCAGGCGGCTAAGAGTTTGCGGAAATTTGCACGATAAAGAGGATTATCATAAGCATCGCCGTCTAAGTGCTTATCGGAGGATAAAAAATCGTCGGGGTTAAATGCCGGTACAACACCGCATAAAGCCGCATGCAGCTCTTTAATTTTTACCTCATCTAAAAATAAATGTATGCGCGGGTCTTTTAAAAGTGCCGCAAGCCAAGACCGTTCAAGCGTTGTAAGCGGACGGTTAAAGACGCCTGAAAAATTTGAATAATATTGTTCGCCGCGTTTATGTAAAAAATTCCACTCACTGCCAATCAGCTGCGGCAAGAGATGAAAAGCGGTTTCGGAAAATCCGCACGCTTGAACGGTTTCTTCGATTTCTGCTTTGGTGCTTCCTTGCAGCGCACGGTTTAAGACGCGCGCAACGACGCCGTAATAGCAGCCATAAATTTCGGAGAATAACGCGCTCATGTTGGTACCTCCCCGTCCGCCGCACCTTCAATTTGGTACAGTGCGGCCATTCGGCAGATATCGGATTGCAGCCTGTGTTTTAAATATTCGTGTCCCTCTATCGAAATAATGCGTCCGATAAACGTTTTAATCCACGGCGAGGCTTCTACGGAGTCAAACACATCTTTAGTAAATAAAAAGGTATTTTCGCGTATTCTTTCTAACGTGCCGCCGCGGCTTTCTTTTAGTATGCGGTTAATGATGTGCTGTTCGCGCCCTTCATCGATATGCAGCGTTAAAGAAAAAGCTTGATTTCGGTCTTTGGCGTCAAACGACACCCCCCAAAGCTTGCCTATATTGCGGTTAAAGGAATGCAGAATTTCTTGCGGGCTTTCAGCTGCCTCTAAAATTTTAACCGCTTTAACGGCGTCAAGACGGTACACGGTAAATCTGTGCAAGCGTGAATATCCGCATAGAAAGCGGCGGCCGGAACTATGGCTGCACAAGATTTTTACAGGGAAAACCTGTTTTTCGGTTGCCGCGCCGTTTTTGGTTCCGATAAGCGAAAACGAAATATTTTTTTGCTCGCGGATTGCGGTTAAAATATCGTACAATACGCCGTCTTCTAACGTATGCGCTATGTATTGATGCTTAAAGGTAAACAAATCATTTTCGGCTGAAACGCTGTCTAAGATATAATCGCCTACAACGCCCAAAACGCCGCTTTGAAAAAACTTAACCGCATTCAAAATTTCTTCGTCTAAGGCTATGGGATTTTGCGCCAACGCATAACGGAACGCCTTTCCTTTTTTTGTCCGCATTAAAATTCCCGCGGTGGTGTATTCGTTGCATTTGCCGCGCACGGTTTGCAAATCAAACAGCGTTTCGGATTTTTGCGTAATTTCTTCGGTTAACTCCTCCGCCGATTTATCCGTTTCTCTTACGGCGTCCAAGATATAAAAATGCAGCATAATATCGTTTTTAGTAAAGCTTTTACTTTTCCACGCCGAAAATAAAGGATTTGTAGAAAGCTTGCCGCAATCAGCCGATACAAACGATACTTTGTTTCCGACTCCTGTATACGACCATTTCATGCTTTGGCCTAGATAGCTTTCGCAGCGGCGTTTTTCATTATCGTAGGTACGGGCGGATTTAATAGAAAAGTCATCGCGCGACTTAAACCCGTAAATATAGAAGTCGCGCATAAAATCACGAATTTTATTAAAGTTTTTTATAAGCTCAGAAAATTCTGCCATACGGTAAGTATAGCATAAAAAAACAACAAAAGCAAGGTTCGCAAACTTTTTTATACGCTAGGAAGTTTTTTTTGGGTTTTCGCAACTTTTTTTAAATGATACGCGCGAATGGTTTTGATAAAATAAACCTATAAGCAAGGAAGCGGCAAACGCAACCGAAGCGGAGGGATTATTTATGTTTGTAAAAATGACGGACAAAACAAAAGTGCCGGTAAAAATCTGGCTTAAAGACGAAAGCTGCATCGAAGCGGAATGCTTAGAGCAGGCGTTGCGTTTGGCACAGCTGCCGTTTATACATAAATGGGTCAGCTTAATGCCCGATACGCATACCGGAATGGGTATGCCGATCGGCGGCGTAATCGCAGCAAAAAACGTAATTATTCCCAACGCCGTCGGTGTAGATATCGGCTGCGGCATGGCTTTTGTCGGCACCAATATTAAAATTGCCGATATTAAAGAGCTTGTTACCGGCAGCGGAACTTTTATGCAGTCGCTTATCGGAGATGTTTTGCGCAACATTCCTGTCGGTTTTAATAAGCATAAAAGCAAACAGCCTTGCGCGGCGTTAGATAAAGCGGCGGCAGAAATAGAAAAGTACAACCAAACCCCCGAATTACTTGATTTAATCGGGCAAGGCTATTACCAAGCCGGAACTTTGGGCGGAGGCAATCATTTTATCGAAATCCAAGAGGATGACGAAGGCTTTTTGGGCATAATGGTTCACTCAGGCAGCCGCAATTTCGGAAAACAGGTGTGCGACCACTTTGCAAAAATCGCAAGCGATTTAAATGTGCAATGGCATTCGCAGGTTCCCCAAGACTGGCGTTTAGGCTTTTTACCGACGGATTCGACGGAAGGAAAACAGTATATCAACTGGATGAACCTTGCGCTTGACTTCGCGTATGAAAACCGCGCGCTTATGCTGCAAGCGGTACAGGACATCTTAGACCGCTTAATGAAAAAGCATGCGCCGAAAATTAAATATCAATATACCGATTTAATTAACTGCCACCACAATTATGCGGCGTTGGAACACCATTACGATGCCAACGTGTGGGTACACCGCAAAGGTGCTACCAGAGCCCGCTTAGGTGAGCGGGCAGTTATCCCCGGCGCAATGGGTTCGTACAGCTATGTGGTAGAAGGGCTGGGAGAGCCCGCAAGCTTTTGTTCTAGTTCGCACGGTGCGGGCAGGCAGTATTCGCGCAAAAAGGCAATGGAAAAATTCACAGCCGAACAGGTTATGGTGGATTTAAAGGCGCAAGGCGTAACGTTGGGCAAAAACAATAAAGCCGATGTAGCCGAAGAAAGCCGCTTTGCCTACAAAAATATCGACGAGGTTATGGAAAACCAAAAAGACCTTGTTAAAGCGGTGAAACGCCTTAAAACCGTCGGCGTAGTCAAAGGTTAAAAAGTATATTGCGGGTTATTCCCGTGTATAAGCTATAACTACTCCTATGCGGCAGGTTCGATGAAGCCTGCGCGGTGCATTTCCTCTGTGAGGTCAGGTATGTCGGATAGTTACAGCACCAAGACAGTAACGCGGGTTCGACTCCCGCACCTTTAAAAAGGTTAGCTTAGTGGTAAAAGCGAGAAGTGTATCCCTCAAACAAGGATACTTCCTAATTGGCCTGTAAAGCCGCCCTTTGTAGAAAAGGAACTGTCAAAACGGATTTAAAGCGAAGGCTTTCGGTGTACTTGCTGGTCTCAGCAAACACACAGCGGCTTTATTGCCTGCGGCGCAGGGATACCGCTTAGTATACGGCTTGCCCATAACGCAAAACACAAGGGTTTGCGTACGCCGGCAAAACCGTATCTAAGCTTAACTGCCGCCCCGCAGCAAAACCGTGAAAGCCTTCGCGGAAAATCTCACCGTCTTAAAAAAATATTTAAACCTATAAAGGAGAAAAAACTATGAAAATCATTATCAATCAAAACGAACGCGGACTGCTATTCAAGCACGGAATGTATCAAAAGCTTTTAGAGCCGGGCGTTAATAAAGTGCGTCCGCTTTTCGGCGAAAGCTTTGTACGCTTGCCGATAAATAAAGCCATTGCCGTGCCGCATGCCGACATGGAGGTTTTAATGCTGGATAAAGCTTTTGCGCAGCATGTCATCAAAATCGACGTGCCGGACGGACACATTGCCGTTCGGTACGAGGACGGCCGCATCGCAAGCACCTTTACGGCGGGCAAATACTTCTATTTTAACATTTATCAAAACATCACGTATAAGCTGTTTGATATTTCTACAATCGAAATCGCCGACTTAACGCCGGAGCAAATCAACCGCTTGCCGAAAGAGCTTTATAGCAAGGCGGTAGTCGGCGAGGGCGAAACGGGACTTTTGTTTTTAGACGGCAAATTCACTAAAAGTTTAAGCGCGGGCGCGTACTACTTTTGGAATACCAAAACTAACGCGGTGGTCGAAAAGGTGGATTTAAGAAGCCAAGAGCTAGAAATTAACGGCCAAGAGATTTTAACCTCCGACAAGGTAAGCTTGCGCGTAAACTTTGTTTGCACGTATCGTATCACCGATGCGGTTAAGCTTATCAGCGGGGTAAAAAACTATAAAGAACGCCTCTACACGGTTACTCAGCTTGCACTGCGCGAATATATCGGCAAATTCCGCTTTGACGAACTGTTAGAGCAAAAGGATACGATTGCCGCAGTAGTGTTAGAAAACTTAAAAACGCACAAAGACAATTTTTGCGTAGAGTTTACCGGCGCAGGCCTTAAAGATATTATTTTGCCGGGCGAAATCCGTGCCATTATGAACACCGTTCTAATCGCCGAGAAAAATGCCCAAGCCAACGTTATCGCGCGCCGCGAGGAGGTGGCATCTACCAGAAGCTTACTAAACACGGCAAAGTTGCTAGACGAAAACGCAACGCTGTACAAACTAAAAGAACTGGAATACCTAGAAAAAATCTGCGTTCATGTCGGCAGCATTTCCGTAGGCGGCGGCAATCTGTTAAGCGAACTTCAAAAAATCGTTACCGCCCCGCGTTAAATAAAGCAATTCAAAAAAGCCCCTGTTTTCTTAATCGGAAACAGGGGCTTATACACTCATGGCTGTAAAACTTTTTTGAAAAGCCTCTGCTTTGCTCTTGACTTATCTGCACAATCTATGATACAATTATGCAGATAATATTTAGAGGTATGCAATGAGAGTTTTTAACTACCTAACTTATTCGAATATGCTTTGGGACAAAGAAATACTCGGTCTTGTGGCAGAGATACACGAGCATAAAGGGAGGCACGAATACTTCCTTTCTAAACAACCTCAAAAACTTGACAAGCTGATAGAGATAGCCAAAATACAAAGCACCGAAGCTTCCAATAAAATTGAAGGCATTGTTACTACCGCATCCAGACTAGGCGAGCTGATGCAAAAAAGAACTACTCCCCGCAATCGTGATGAAGAAGAAATCATCGGATACCGTGACGTGCTGGATACCATACATGAAAGCCACGAATATATCAGCGTGTCGTCAAATACTATTTTGCAATTACATCGAGATTTATATAAGCACACCGCCGCCTCTATAGGCGGTAAGTACAAAAACGCGGATAATATTATACAAGAAATAGATGCTCAAGGCAATAAGCTTATACGTTTCCAACCGCTTGCGGCTTACCTCACTCCGACGGCGATGGGTGACATTTGCAACGAATACAACCACGCCCGTTCAAAAAGTGTCATAAATGAGTTGTTACTGCTCCCGATATTTATATTGGACTTTTTGTGTATTCATCCGTTCAATGACGGGAACGGCCGCATAAGCCGCCTTTTGACATTACTGCTGCTTTATAAAAACAATTACAATGTTGGCAAATATGTCAGTATTGAAAAAGCAATCGAACAAACCAAAGACCGCTACTATGATGCTCTACAAGCTAGCTCGGAAGGGTGGCATGATGGTACCAACGACTACAAACCGTTCATTCGCTATATGCTTGGTGTAATCCTTTCGGTCTACCGTGACTTTGAAGAACGCATCCTCTCCGTAGAGCAAGCCGCCTTGACAAAGTCCGAACAAATAAGGCAAGCCATAGACAACAAACTCGGTAAGATAACAAAAGCCGAGTTAAAAGGGCTTTGTCCCAACATCAGTGAACCGATGATAGAAATAACCCTGCGCGAATTACTCAAAGCGGGCTACATCGAAAAAGTAGGCGCCGGCAGTAAAACTGCATATATAAAGAAAACCTTTCAAATACAGAGCCATTTACATTAGATGACATAAAACCTTTCACATTTGAAGAAGAATAAACTGTAAGGTAGTTTTATGCTAAACGAATCATGTATAAGAGAAGCACTAGCAGAGTGGTTAATGTCAAATCCTAATCATAAGATTAGAGTTTTTGACGAACTGCAAATCGGAGAATGTATAGCCGACATCATTTCGGTCACAGATTGCATTACAGGTTACGAGATTAAGAGCGACCGAGATACTTATACAAGGCTTAACGGTCAAATAAAAATGTATGATAAGTTCTGTAATTTCTGTTACCTTGTAATCGGTGCAAAGCATATAAAAAGCGCAGGCTCTAAAATCCCCGAACATTGGGGTTTGATTTTAATCAGCAAAAAAGAAAACAAGCTAAGCATAGAACTTTTAAGGAAAGCCCAAGAGAATAAGTTTGCTAAACTTTCAAATCAGTTATCATTACTTTGGGGCAACGAGCTTTCTAATATTACAAAGCGGTTTCAGCTTTCTAAGCAATCAATGAGCAAAACCCAAATGAAGCAAAAGCTACTTAAAAGCCTAATCCCCAATAAATTGCTTTTACATATATGCGACCAACTATTTGAACGAGATTACACGGCTCACCGTATTATGACTAAAAAAACATACTGATTCAGAATTTCACAATGAGGAGTAAACTATAATAAAAACACCTCATTTCATATCGAAACAAAGGTGTTTTTGGAGCTGCTATCGGGATTTGAACCCGAGACCTCGTCCTTACCAAGGACGTGCTCTACCAACTGAGCCATAGCAGCATAGCTTAACTATCATAGCAACTATTTATGCGCAAGTCAAGCAAATCGCTTAAAAATTAGAAACAAATCTATATTTTCTAAACATGCAAACGCAAGCTTTACAAAAAGTCAAACGGCAAAAATTAAAAAAAAGTATTGCATTATCTATATAGGTGTGATACAATATACTATAAGTATAATTCGCCCTAAGAGGAGGCAGGAAAAAATATGAGAAAACGTATAGTAGCCCTAGTAATTGCTGTAGCTTGCGCTTTTGCGCTTTTAGGCTTTTTAACGGGCTGTAAAGACTCCACCGACCCGTATAGGAATTTGCCGCCCGCTGTAAGAGATTTGCAGCAGCGCATCGATTTAATGATGGAGATAGACCCTACGGAAAATATTCCCCGCTATAAGCTAAACGATGCGCAAGTGAAATTTGCCGATTTACGCACCCGCTACAACAACCTTTCCGCGAACGACCAAGACATAGCATTCCGCGAAGGCGTTTTGGCAAAGCTTAACGAATTAGAAACATTGGTTATCGGCTTTCAGAGGTTTTCTGCGTGGTATTTAGATATCATCGAGTTAGAAAACGATATTATATTCAACACAGACCCGACCCTTGAATATGAGATAAGAAATGTAACGATTAGTATCACGCAGCGCACAGAAATAATGCGGCTGCGCACCTTTTATACAAACAATCCTGCAATCGCGGACGTAGAAAAGGTTTTTGCGCCGCTATTAAAAGCCAAGCTTGACTTGTGGCTGGAAATAGCAGACGGACGTCCTGCGGGGCAGGGAATTCCCACGTCGCTCCCTACGCACAGACTTGCCTCCGTTACTAAAAACGGCGTCAATTATTTTGCAACAGGCGCAGGCAGAGACGAGTTTCATTTATTTAGAATGTCTATGGGCGATTCTATTTGGGTGCTAGACGACCAAATTATCTTTAACGGCGTGCTACTTGCGTCGCTAAATCCCGTTTCGTATACCCGCAACGGCAATGTTTTTGTATTAGGCAATCATCTTGCCACAGGTACTTTGTCTATTTCTGCAAGCGGCAGCAGCATAACCGTTACCAACAATTTAAATAACGAAATCGGCACGTTTGCGCCGTAATAGCAAATTCCTTTAAAAAAGGGTATTGACAAAATAGTTTAAGTGTAATATAATAGTATAGATTACTAACGGCGGCGGCGGAGGAGACAATGAGGAAAAAAAGCGTAATTTTTATTTTGCTGACGGCTTTGCTTTTAAGTATGGCCGTGTTTGCATTTGGGTGCAGAGAGCAAGAAACGCCAAAACCTACCCTTACGCTAAACACTCCAAGCCTTACCTTATTTATGCCCGACGGGCAAGAACAGCTAACCGCCGCTGTTTCAGACGATGCCCCCGATAAAACCGTAGTATGGACTTCCTCTAACCCCGCCGTTGCCTCCGTAGACGAAAACGGCGTAGTTAAAGCCGTATCGGCGGGCACGGGCGTAACGATTACCGCCGCGCTAAAATCCGACCCTTCCGTATCGGCGGTGTGCGATGTGCGCGTGCGCGTAGCCGCCGAAAGCGTAACGCTAAGCGAAACTCTGCTTATTTTAGACGCCGAAGGCACTGCGCAGCTTACAGCAGCCGTTGTGCCCTCAAACGCATTCAGCCGTTTGGTTACCTGGAACTCCTCTAACCCCAGCACAGTTACCGTAACGCCCGTAGCGGGCACGGCTACTCCTACCGCCGACATTAGGGCAGTAGGCATGGGTACGGCAGTTATTACGGCTACCTCTACGGCAACGGAGGACGGTTCGCCGCTGATTGCACAATGCACTGTAGAAATTCGTTCCTACGCTACGGGGCTAACCGTAGATATATCCGAAATGCGCATTTCAAACGGCGCCGCCGCGCCGATTAACGCAACCGTTCTTCCGCTGGGGGCAACCAACAGCACTATTGTTTGGACTACCAGTAACGAACACATCGCTACCGTCAGTCAAGAAGGCGTGGTTACCGCGCGCGCGCCGGGCACGGCCGAAATTACTGCCGCACTTGCCGACACCGAAAACGGCGATATTTCCGAAACCGTTGCCGTTACGGTTTTCACGCCCGCCGATGCCATGACGCTAAGCGAAAGCAGTATTGCCCTAACCATAGACAGCGACGGAAACACGGTTGCCGCGCTGCTAACGGCAAGCTTTGACGGCACAGGTGCGGGCGGACTAAATCTAAACGAACAGGTACAAATGTGGAGTACCACTAACCGCGATATAGTAGATATCGAAATACTGGGCCCTAATCAAGTTTCTTTAACCGCAAACGGCGGCGGTTCAGCCTCCGTTACCGCCCGCAGCGAAAACGGCCTTGTGCAAACCGTTACCGTATCCGTAACGGTGATGGTGCGCGAGATTGTTACCGCGTCCTTAATAGAATTGTATATGATCGGGGGCGTACCCGACAGCATAACTTTATCCGCCGAAACACTGCCCGGCGGCAGTACGGGCGCAACCTTGCACGGCGTAGAATGGGAATTTGTAACGGCAGACGGCGAAAATTATATTACGCTTAATCCGCTTACGGGCGCAGTAACCGCCGTAGCCTACAACCGCGACGGCGTTATTATCCGCGCAGTTGCCCTAGACGGCGGCGGCGCATACGCAGAGGTTACCGTGCGTGTACTGGCGGTAGTAGAAGAAATTGTTATCACCACCGTAGGCACGGGCGGCGTGGGGCAAATCGAATTAGAACTCAACGCGCCCCTCAGCAGCACCGTACCCGAAACGGTAACCATCGGGTTAACCATTAATCCCGCAGAAGCATTTCCTCTTTTAACGTGGACGTCCTCTAACGAAAGCGTTGCTATTGTAGACGCAGACGGGATGGTAACCGCCGTAGGTACGGGCACAGCCGTTATCCGTGTTACGGCGCAAAACGGCGTATTCGACGAAATTAGCGTATCGGTGCGCGCCTTTGCCACAGAGGTAGTCTTTTTAACCTCCTTAGAAGAAATTGTATTACTGATAGAAAACGACGACCGCCAAATGTTTGATATTGCCGCCTACGCACTGCCGGACGGCTTTTTCGGCGCGGTAAACACTTCGCTTTACTGGCGTTCCGCCGATCCGGATATCGCGTCGATAGAATTTCAGTCGGGTCAAAACTTTGCTACCATTACGGCACAAAGCGAGGGCGTAACCACCATTTACGCGCGCGCCGCCGTTTTAGACGGCAATACCGATACGGGCTACGGCGCAGAGGCGGGCATTACGGTGCGCGTAGTAACGCTTGCTAGCGGCGTATCGATTACGCACGCCGAAACAGGCACACTGTTAGCTTCTTCACAGTTTGAAACGGGGCAGAATTTCCATAGGCTTTCGCTTACGGGTATGCTTTCTAACCAACGCTTTAACACGCGCGTACTGCCCGAAACGGCCGACCAGCACGTAACATGGCAGTCGCTTAGCCCGCACATTGCCTCTGTTTCGGAGGACGGGCTAATCAGCGCGGTATCGGTAGGAGACGCGGTGGTTCGGGTAATCGCGCGGGACGGCGGCTACGTAGCATGGCTTAATATCAGCGTGTACGCGGTTGCTACGGGCGCGGTTTTGCGGCACGAGGGCAATTTGGTTGCGGGCGGGCAGGTACACGCCGCCGTAGGCAGAAACTTTACCCTCAGCTTAGATTTTGAGCCGGACGGCGGCGAAATCGAAAATGCGCAGTGGTTGTTCGGCGGCTTGCAGGGTACGCCCACCACGCCGCATTTAAGCAGCTTCGGCAACCATAGAGATATCCGCACGTTTGAAGTCTTGCAAGCGGGAACGGTAGAATTATGGATTTTAATTTTTACTGCTAACAGCGACGGCACAGGCTTGCCGTGCTTTTGGATTAACGTAGATATTGTTATCCGCGACAGCGTAACGGGCGTAGAAATTTTTGATAACGCGGGCCATAGCGGTTCTCCAATCAGCGATATCATTTTAGCAAACGGTTCGGTAACGCAGTTTTACGCAAAGGTACACGCAAGCGGCGCAATCTTTAACAATTCGGTAGTTTGGAGCAGTCTGCACCCGTCCGTTGCTACGGTAAACGAGGACGGCATAGTGCGGGCAGTTATCAATCACGGCACGGCAATTATTCAAGCAAGAACCGTAGACGGCAGCTTTATCGCCCGTGTACGGGTAGATGTTTTTACAGCTGCCGACCGCATACGCATCCACTACAACAACGCGTTAGTAAACTACGAACTTAATCTGTTGCCGCGCACGCAATTAAGCTATGTAATCACGCCGTCGGCGGCGGGCGAAAACGCGGTAGACTGGTTCAGCCTTAACCCTGCTGTTGCCACCGTAGACCGCACAGGAATGGTTACCGCACGCACAATGGGTACAACGGCAATCGGGGTACGCATTCGCAACCAACCCGACTTAGAGCATATCATTTCGGTACGCGTAGGCTTTGACGCAAAAATGGGTGAAATCCGTTCGGAGGTTACGATAGGGCAAGGCAAAAAGCTAGGGCACCCGAGTATGGAAATCAATGCGCGACGCATGCAGTCGTACATTGTAGTAACGGTTTCGGAGCCTAGCTACCTATACTACACCTTTGATACTTCGCTGAATACCCGCACCGATATCATTGCGGGCGCGTTAGCCGAATTCGGCACGGCGCAAGTGCATAGCACCACAGCCTTAACGGCGGGTACGCATTATATTCAATTCCCGATATCCAACATCAACCACACGGCGGCAAACTTCTTGCTGGTAGGGCAGGATTTGGGACACGCGGGCGCATTGCTGCAAGGCAGCGACAATCCGCGCGTAGGCGATGTAATTTCGGCTAGCTGGGAGTTCTTTACCCCTGGCGCGGGCGTTTCTAACTGGCAAACCTTGCAAACCGCATTAAACTCCGGAATGGGTTTTAGGCTTACGGCTAACATAGACGCGTCCGCTACCGCCACCACGCCGTATACCTCTGCGGCAACTCTAATCGGCACGGTAGAGGGCGACGGCTTTATCATCTTTAATCTAAATATCCGTTCTAACGGAATCGGCAGCGATCTGACACATTCGGGCGGCGGCTTGTATCTTACGGGCGGCGACAACGCACTCATACGCAACCTAACGCTGTTTAATCCGCGCGTCGACGCAAGAAACGACCGTCAAGTCGGATTGCTGTTCGGGCGCGTGTCGGGTAATGCAGTAGCGGATAACGTAGCGGTTGTCGGCATGACCATGAGCGGCGGGCACGAATATTGCGGCGGCTTAGCGGGCAGAGCGATTGCGGGAGGCAGCTTTACTTTAAGAAATTCGTATTTTTCAACCGCCGCACTAGGCAATATTTCCACAGGAAACGCACGCAGCGGCGGCGTGTTCGGCTGGATTAACACGGCTAATTTTATACTTAACGTGATTAATAGCGTTATAGACATCACCCTCAACAACGGGCACGAGCGCGTGGGCGGGATAGTAGGCGAAACACAGGCGAACAGTACGCAAGTAAATGTGATAAACAGCAGTGTAACCGTGCGTTTTACGGGCAACGGTGCGCGCGCGGGCGCGTTAGTAGGCGCGTTTAGAGGAAACGGCGGGTCAAGATTGACGGTTTCGGGCACCGACATAGACGTAACCGTTGCGGGCGGAAGTAATCGCGGCGGGCTAATCGGTGCGTTAGGCGATGACGGTTCAAGCGGTATAGTAGATGTATACAATACCCGCATTACTACGCGCTGGGCATCGGGCAGCACAAGCTACGGTGCGATTACAGGCGGAGGTTCGGGCACGGTAACGCTAAACAACTGCCACATTCATGCGGTTTCCGATGCAACGGGCGGCGCAAACTCCTCTAACTATGTGTACGTTACGGCGGGCGGTTCAAGCACCCCCTCAAACCTAGCCGACTTTACCAACCGTTCGCAAAATACCGAAGCGTTTGCGGCAACGTACAGCCTTATGGACGATAACGGTTTACTTACAATCGATGTAAACATTATCGGGGCAGACTTGTGGCAAAGCAACGGTTCGGGCGGCCTTAATTTCTTAGGAGGCTACCAATGGTATTATAACTTTGACTAACTATGAAAAGCAAAGCTAACAAATTCATAACACGCCGTGTACCGCTATTTATTTTAGCGGCGGTTTTGTTATTTATTTTTTCGGGGCTTTCTGCATGCCGAGTAGGGCCGCGCACCACAGACGACCGCGCACAAATCTTTATCCAACGGGTAAACGGCTTGCCTAACGCGGCTAGCATCGGGCTTGACCACGCGCCCGAAATAGCCGCCGCCGACCTTTTATACGGGCGGCTTACCGATGAAATGCGCGCGTCCTACGAGGTGTTTGAGGCGCGGCAAGACCTTAACATTATCACCGAAGCTTTATTAGCGCGCTGTATGGGCAGCGATGCGGATATCAACCGCTTTGTTGCGCGCGTAGCTAACGTGGGCGAGGTATCCAGCGGTTCGCGCACGCTGTTAGATGCCGCGCTTGCCGAGTTTAACGCACTTAGCGAAGAGCAGCAAGAAACCGTCGGTGCGCACGCCGCAAAAATTATCCTAGACGGCATGAATGCGGCGTACACCGCCATGATTAGCGGCGGGTCGGACCAGGTAGTGGCGGAGGCGTTTATTGCAATGGTGGGTTCGGTGGGTACGATTACGCCGACAGACGAGGTAAAAAGGCGTATAGACGCGGCGTATACGTTTTACGATACGTTAACTCCGCGTCAGCGTGCAGAAAGAGGCGTTCCTGCCGCCTATGCACAGCTTTCAAACATGCTTAGCGACTACAATCTGCAAAAAGCCGCCGCCGACAATTTAGAGGCCGCGCGGGTGTTTATCAACGCGGTTACGGCTATCGCGGCAGATTTCCACCCGAACATTGCCGAGGATATTGTGCAAGCGTATCTGATTTACAATCAGCTTACCGATGCACAAAGGCTGATTCAAGGCGTAGTAGACGCATACAGAGAATTGATGTATTTAGAAAACACGCGCTTAGAGCTTATGCCGCTGCTTGCGCAGTTTACGGCGGCAATCGACGCCGTAGAAGAAGAGCCTATGCGGGCAACTGCGGCATTCGGGGCAAGAATAGAGCACCTATACACGTATTATCAGCAGTTCGGTCAATACGGGCAAGGCTTTGCATCTAATCAATTGCGCCGCGTTGACGCATTGCGCGCCGCATACGCCGCGCTGCCCGACGGCGTAAAAACGTATTACGAGGTTGCCTATACCGCCTACAACCCCGTATACAACACTTTTCACGCTACTTCAACCGCGTTTATCAACGTAGGCAGTTTTTTTAACGAAAACTTTGCAGACGGTACTTCACCGATAAGAGAGGTTTACGTAAAGGGCAATTCGATGCCGCTGCACGCAACAGGCGGAATTTTTGCGGTACGCAACATATTCAGCCTGACGGCGCAACCTGTTTCGGCAGGCGTACAAAACTATTCGCTTACCTTTGTAGCGGCAGGCGTAGAGTTTCCGCTGACTATCCGAATTGCACCGCCGCTTGCGCCCGTTACGGATGTACGCGTAGGCACGCATATCCTGCATCAAAGAGCGCACGAGGTTCAAACACAAGGCTTAGGTGCTAACGACGTTTTAGGCCCGATTACGCGTTTAGCCGACGATAACACGCCCGCCTCCCACGATTTCCAAATCCTTTCGGGCAGCGGCGCGGAAACGCAAGCGTATTTCGAGGCTGCACAGCGACCGCCCTTTTCGTTAGAGCTGTATGCGTACCGCGTGCATATTTTCCGCCACGATGTAGACCCCGACGGAATGTTTAACGAAGTGCCCTATGCTACTTACGATATCCGCGAATCGCACGTAGACTTTTCGGATAACCTATTCCGCCGCGGCACAGACGGCGGACTATTAAGCGGCGGCAGTGCGGCGTCTGCGTTTATGCAGCTTAACATTCCGCGTATCCGTCATGCAGTGGCAAGCGCGGGCTTTTTCGGCGATTTGCGTGTGCGCGTGGCGGTTCAGCGTCTTTCTAACAATCCAAACTTCGGCGACGGCGCGCTGCACAGGTCTAGCCTTTCTAATCGGGAGCTTGCGCTAAACGGCCTTAGCCATATAGACCAACGCCCCGTTCCGTTTCCTGTTACGCTTAACCCCGCGCACGTAGAACTTCGCGGCGAAGGAAACTGGTCTAATTGGCGCGATGAGCCGTGGTGGCTGCCCGAAAAATGGCTAAACCCCGGCGGTGGTATGTACTTCGGCAGAAATTTCCGAGTAGAGGGTTTGCCTATTTTGCGCCACCCCGAATTTGACCACGCTAAAATATACATTTTTGATACCAACGCGCACGGCAACGATATCACCAGTGCTTTGGGCTATATAAAGCTTTCGGTAACGAATATGTCTGACGCATTTACGGCGCAGTACAACGTTTCGTACCACACCTGCTTAACGGGGCAAAGCGAGCAGCCCTTAACTAAAACGTTCGACCCGCGTGAAAGCACGTTGTTTAACTATATCATCAACCGCCACGATTTTATGATGGCATTAGACAGACTGGATAGGGATTCGCCGCAAGGCAATTCAAGAGCCGCCTTTAACAAAACGTACTGGTTTGCGGTACAATTATCCGCAAAATCGGGCGGCATGTTCGGCGACAGCGCGCTTACGCAGCTTACAAGCTTTCAAATTCCGCCCGTTGTGCCGTATAATATGCACCCAGACGGCGGCACTTCAAGCGCGGCGCGCATATGGGAAGAAGAAAACAACCAACGTTGGGGTTGGAACGGCAGGCCAAACACGTGGGTGCGTCAAGCAAACGAGTTTTCACCGTGGGTAGGTTTTTTTGTCCACCCGTCCGACAGCGAATATTTTGCAGCTTGGTATAACTAGGAGAGAAATACATTATGAAAAAAATGGAAACAAACAACATTCGGTATAAGCTATTAGCACTTGCGCTGGCGTTTTTGCTTGCGTTCGGCCTTGCGTGCAAGGAAAGACCACCCGATATCGACCCTGCAGTGCGCAACGCCGCAGACGCATTTATCGGGCGCGTAGAAACGCTTGCACAGCCCGTTGCGTTAACGCACGCAGAAAATATCGCAAACGTGGTGCTTGTGTACGCTAATCTGCCTGCCGCCGCACGGGCTTTGGACGATGTTGCAGACGCGCGTCAAAACCTAAGCGATATCGAAAGCGCGTTAATTGCCCGATGCCGCGAAAGCGTTTTGTCGGAATATAACGCCACCGTCGGCTTTATAAACTTTGTGGGCGGTTTAACAAGCCTTACTTCGGCGTCGGGTCCGTGGGTAGAGCAAGCCTTGCGCGCCTTTGACGCCCTAGACGAAGAAAAAGACTGGGACGGCGTAAAGGCGGCAAAAACGCTGTTAGGCGCGCAAAAAGTATTGTTTGAGGCTTTATTAGATTCCGCAGATACCTCTCAGCGCGCCGCCGCATTTGCCGCATACGTCAATTTTATACAAACCCCTTTGCAATTTAACACAGAAACCGAAGTGCGCATCGAAAGCGCGCACGCATTTTATACGCGCGTATTCGGCGAGTTAACCGAATCACAGCGCAGAGCGCAAGGCGTAGAAGCTAGGTGGGCAGAATTGCAATCTCTTACCGCTTCGTTCCAAAGCCTAAAAAACATCGCAGAAAACGCAAAATTGGTAGAATCGTTTATTTCGTTTGTAAACGGAATCGTTTTGGATATGAACGCACAAGCCGACATTTTGGAGGCGTGGACGATGTTTAATGATCAGCTTAGTGCCATACAGCGTCAGCAAAACGAGGCTACGCGCCAAAAGCTAGTGGGTCTAGGGGCGGATTTTGCTACCATGAACGGGCAAATCGCGGGCGTGGTTTCGTTTTTGGAAGATTTAGAGCGGGATATTCAAACGCTTACTTTCAGCACGCTTGATTTTTGGAACGGTATCGAAAAGGTTTTTGACGATTTTGACGATTTCAGCCCCGCCTTACAGTTTTTTGCCGCACCGCTTATGTCGCGCATGGAAAACGTAAAAGACGCGTTTTTATTAAAGCCCGCCGAAAACATGAAAATTATGCCGCGCATCGTATACACCGCGCGTACAACTACGGTCTTCGGCGCAAAGGGCTACGCACTGCTTTCGTCCGCGAACATTTTCGGCGACTCGGTTCCTAACGGAATTCCCGCGACGGCTACGGTTACGGCAAGCATAGACGGCGGCGCGGCACAGCCCGTTGCAGGGGTAGACGGTGAGTTTAGTGTGGTTGCGTTTGAGTTTTCCGACAGGTCAATTATTTCGGGTGCCGTAACGGCAGAGGTAATTTTCGCGATAGACGGCAGAGTTTTACTGCCCGTTACCGTTACTGCGCTGCTGCCCTTGATGCCCGCAAACAATGTGCGGGTAGGCAACGTAGGCTACCACTACACGCACATGACCCCGGATTTTATGCCAAATCCTTTTATAGATAACGAAATTTTAGGCAGCTTTGACCCTCCTGCGGGGCGCGGCGGAAACACCGAGCGTTTAAACGATGTGTACATCGCCGAAATTTACGATAGTTCGGTGGTAAACCCGTATTATGCAGAGCCGCTTGCCGTGTATGAATTTAAAGGGGAAGCACCTAGGTTCGGCAGTAATATAGCCTTAACGCAAACATCTAAGGTAAATATAGACCGCGTGCGCAACGCGCTGGCAAACGCAGGCAAAACAGGAGCGTTTTCGGTGCGGGTTGCCGTACGGCTAAAATCTACTGACCCCGACTTTGCCGACGGCTTTATAGCCCCTACCAGCCTATCCGAAAATATATTAACGGTAAACGTAACTTCTGACGATGCGGGGCTTTTAAAATTCCCCGAAGTTACAGGCATTATCCCTAATATAGGCGACACGCAAAACGGCGCGTGGTCGGATACGGGAGGCGTATTTCAAGTATTAAGATTTCGCGTAGACGGCCAGCCTATCACCTTGCACCCCGATTTTGACCATGCACGGGTTTTTGTGTATAATGCGCTAGGGCATGATTTAGGGTATATAGAATTGCGCGCACAAGGAAACGCGGTTACGGCAACCTTTACAAGCCTTTCAAACGACACAACCACAGAAAACTGGCCCTCACACAGTGACCCCCGCAGTATTTATGCAGACCCGCACCAGTACAATCCTATTTTAACGGCGATGGGCGCGATGGGTTCGCAGATAAGGTTTAAAACGCAAATCATAGCAAAAGACGATGCAACCGTGTTCCGCAGCAGCGGGCTTTCGGACTTCTCTCCCGTGTGGACTGCGGGCGGTTAGCAAAAATTACTAAAAAATCTGTTTTAAAAACTTTTAGGAAATGGATTGACAAAGATGTGCGTATACTATATAATATAAAGGCTTAGGCAATATATTTGCGTGATGAGAAGTCTTAGGAGGTGCTTTTTTAGGTGATAACGCGTGAAGCATTAAAGGCATATTACAAAAAGCTTTTGATAGAAGGTATAATTAAATCTATCATTTTAGGCTTGGCGGCG
>Ga0099364_10000120_pt1 | contig 128778 bp, 102 predicted proteins | sample TergutTh196P3_FD_73070 | JGI IMG/M metagenome (GOLD analysis project Ga0099364, IMG submission 73070) | Microcerotermes parvus P3 segment gut microbial communities from Pointe-Noire, Republic of the Congo - Th196 P3 | ecosystem: Host-associated > Arthropoda: Insects > Digestive system > Gut ...
AGTAACGAGTTGCGGGGGGATTGTTAAGGGGGACACAACCGAAAGTGTCCCCCTAACCGCCCTTTTTTGTTACCTTTTTTGGGGCGTTCCAAAAAAGTAAACTTTCCATTTTCCATTAAAAAAAGTCCCTACTTTTTTTACAAAGTTTTGGCGATTTCTTTTTTTAGGCGGTAGATGATTTTCTTTTCTAAGCGGGAAATGTATGATTGTGAAATGCCCAGCATTTCGGCTACTTCTTTTTGCGTTTTTTCGTTTCTGCCTGCTAAGCCGAAGCGCATTTGCATAATTTCTTTTTCGCGGCCTGATAATTTGCCCAGCGCAGTCCAAAGCAGCTGACGCTCTACCGAATTTTCTATGCTTTTAGAAACTAAGTCGGGCTCGGTGCCTAAAATGTCGCTCATAAGCAGCTCGTTGCCCTCCCAGTCTACCGTAAGCGGCTCGTCTAAGGAGATTTCGCCGCGAATGCGCACAATACGGCGCAGATACATCAGTATTTCGTTTTCGATACAGCGCGACGCATACGTGGCAAGCTTGATATTTTTTTCGGTGTCGAATGAATTAACGGCCTTAATCAGCCCGATTGCGCCTACCGAAATTAAATCCTCTAAATCTGCGCCCGTATTGTCAAATTTGCGCGCGATATACACCACTAGCCGCAGGTTGCGCTCGATAAGCACGGTTTTAATAGCCGCGTCCCCGCTTGCCAAAGCTTTAAGCGCGTCCGCCTCTTCGGCGGCAGAAAGCGGCAGCGGCAAGGCGTCGTTGCCTGTTATGTAGTATAGGATATTTTCTTTTGCGCGGTCGCCGAATAATTTGTTTAAGATTTTTTGCAGAATTTTTTTAAGCGGTTTTAGCATGAGAAACTCCTTTTTGACAACCTAATAATGCAGGGTGCAGCAGTACATCGTACTCCACAGCGTCGGTAAATTTATGTAAAGCCAGTCCTAACGCCACATCTTTTATTATATGCTTGTCCGCGCCTAAACAGAACCTAACTTGCTTAGGTTGTACAATTAGCAGCTTACTTTTAGAACCGTTTGCCGATGTGTAGCTGATGTAGCGCGCCGACGGCGAAATTTCGGTTAAATTGCCGCGCAGCAGCGCGCCTAGCCCCTTGTCACCTAATATTTGCAAGCTGATGCGCGAACCTGCCACTATAACGGGCAAAAGTGTTTCGGGGTCGTAAAGGCGGTTTCCCGTATCTAAAAAGGCGCGCGCGGTAAACGTAGCGTTACCCATATCTATTTGGATATCTGCCGCGTATTCCTTTATGTCGCGCACGCGTTTATATTTAAGCGTAATTTTTTTAACAAAAAAGTAAATCAAAAGGCCGCTTGCAATCAGTATGCCTACGGGTAAATTAGTTACAGGACGGCTTAGCGCGGCGGCAACATCGCCGTAAAAAATCAGCCCCAACGCAAACAACGCACCGCCAAAGGTAAACGTAAGCGCGCAGAATATGCCCGCAGCAGGCAGAACTTTGCATTTTTTATAAAAGAGAATTAAGCAAAGCCCTACCGCAAGCACGGCTTTAAGCAAAAACAGCCATGCGGCGTGCATGCTAAGCAACGGATAGCAAAGCGCGGCCGCCGTACCCAAAAGCGATGCGCATACTATGCGCACGCGCGAAGGCGAAACGCTTAACGCGCGAAACGAAAGCAGCGCGACTAGCAGCGTTATAAAAAAATTATCTACAATAACCGATTCTATATACAGCGTCATAAAAACAGTATAGCTAACCGCTTATGTCGTAAAATTACATAAAAGCAAGCTTTGAGGGGATTTTTGGGCGACAAAAAGGCAAAGCCCGCCCCCGTTTTGCGGAGACGGACTATCGGCTTTGGTTTTTCTTGTGTTGAAATTGATTAGTTATTGCTTAGGGCTGTTGCTTTTATCATTAAGCCTTTTTAAAAATTCGGGAAAATCAGATGTTTCTGAGTCGGGCTTTACGCGCGTAGACGGAACGCCCGCAAAACTGCGCGGTGCGTTTTGGGGAGGCCTTTGCTGCGGCGGCGGCGAAGACGCCTCTCCGCCAAAAACGTCTAGGTTTATGTTTCGCGCGGCTTTAACCGAAGTAAGCCTGTCGCCGTAGGTTTCGTTTGCCGTTTCCGCTTTGGTGCCTTGCAGATTTGCCGCGCCAAATCCCGTAGCGATAACGGTTACTAAAATCTCAGAGTTTAGCGCGTCGCGTATATCCGCGCCGAAAATAATATTTGCGCGCGGATGAACCACCTCGCGGACTAATTCGGCAGCTTGACTGACTTCTTCTAACGTCATATCGGCCGAACCCATAATGTTTAAAATCACACTGGACGCGCCCTCGATAGAGGTTTCTAAAAGCGGGCTGAATACCGCCTGCTTAACGGCGTCTACGGTGCGGCGTTCCCCTTTGCCGTGCCCGATACCCATATGCGCCACGCCCTTATTGCGCATAACGGTGCATACGTCGGCAAAGTCTAAATTGATTAGCGCGGGGGTAACGATAAGGTCGCTAATGCCCTGTATGCCTTGACGCAAAACGTCGTCTGCGTATTTAAACGATTCTACAATCGGCAGTCTGGGGGCTACTTGCATAAGCTTTTCGTTAGGAATTACTACCAGTGTATCGACAACCTTTTTAAGGTTTGCAATGCCGATTTCTGCGTGGTCCATGCGGGGCTTTCCCTCGAAAGCAAAGGGCTTAGTAACTACCGCTACGGTAAGCTTGCCCATTTCTTTGGCGATGCCCGCTACAATCGGCGCCGCGCCCGTACCCGTGCCGCCGCCCATGCCCGCCGTAATAAATACTAAATCGGCATCTTTTAACGCGTCGCTGATTGCAAGGCGCGATTCTTCTGCCGCCTTTTGCCCTTTTTCGGGGTCTGCGCCCGCGCCTTGCCCGTGCGTAAGCTTATCGCCTATTTGAATGCGGTGGTGCGCACTGGACATATTTAACGCCTGTAAATCGGTGTTAATAGCAATAAATTGCGCGCTTTTAATGTTGCACGCCATCATACGGTTTACTGCGTTGCCGCCGCCGCCGCCAATCCCTACTACCTTAATTACGGCAGGTAAAGCGTTAATATCTTTTTTTATCAGCATAGGTGCTTCTCCTAAAAATAGGTTTTAGTTTGTTTATTTACTTCCGAAAAGTCTTGCAAAAATGCCGCGCTTTTTTTCGGCGGGTTGATGCGACAATACCATATCCAAAAGCCCTAGCGGCGCAGAAAAATGCGGACGGTTAAATTGTGCAAGGCGCGGCACAATAATCTCTACGGGCTTTGCTAAATGCTTAGAAAGAAAATCCCTTGCGCCCCTTATGTTGGCTAATCCGCCGCCTGTTATGTGATACGGAATGTAATCGGGATATTCGTACTCGCAGATTTTTAGACATTTGGTAATGGTGTCCGCTATCATTTTAACGCGCGCGCCCACAATCTCGTTTACCGTTTTAGCAGGAAAATCTAACGTATCGGTACGGTTTACCGAAATGGTGTAAACGTCATCCTCGTCGGTGTTTAGGCTGAGTGCCGCTTTGCGCTTTAACGCCTCTGCATGGGTAAACGAAATTTTAAAGTAGTTGGCTAAATCCCCCGTGATATGGCCGCCGCCTAACGAAAAATTGTATTGCGCCAAAATTCCGTCGCCTAACGCCACAACCACGTTGGTGGTGATAAAGCCTGTATCGATTAAAACAATGTAGCGGTCGCGCACCACATCGTCAAACAAAAACAAAATTTCTGCTAACAAGCTAGAAACATAATCGTAAGATTCTATGCCGATTTCGTGCATAACCGAATCAATCAGCGTAATAAAACGGTTTTCCGCTAATATGTACGATATTTGTCCCGCAAGCTTAGTAGACGATAAGCCGACGGGCTGAATAAGGCGTTGGTCGGTATCTAAGGTATAGTAAACGGGCTGCGAATTTATCAGCGTAAATTCGGGGTGGTCTTTATAAATGTTGCCCATTTCGTGCAATTTATCTACATCGTCGTTGGTAACCTTGCGTTTGCGCCCTAACGACAGCGAAACCTCGTGGCATACGCCAGAGGTAAACTCGCCCGGCACACCGATATATAAATGCTTAATCTCTACACCGGATTGTTTTGACGCGCCCGAAACCGCACTGCGGATAACATCGGTAAGCTGTTCCGCCTCGAAAAATTCGCCGTCACCAAAGCCTGCGTATTCGCACTCGCCCGCGCCGCCGATACATATCGTGTTGTTTGCGCCGCGTTTGCCCACCAGCACGGTTATTTTGCCCGAACCGAAGTCCAGTATCGCCACATCTTGCGTATTCATACTTCACTTATATTATATATAGATTTTACGGCTATGTCAAGAGATTTTTCAAGCGTTTATGTTTTTCTGCCCCTGTAACACAAAGTGCCGTTAAATAAATGTATTTCTCCTTTATTTTTCGTTGTTGTTTTGTGATAAGAAGTCTGATTTTTCAACTATTGAAACATAATACCCTATTCCTCTAACGCATGACCTATATGCTTCTCTTGTGCCATCGGGAACAATAAGCGTACGAAACACATCTCCTTGTTTTACATGAATACGAATATTAGTGGGATATTCCGATAAAAACTCTACCACCAAAGGAATATTTTCCCCCCAAAAATATTCACCTATCGGCACTCCGTCCGGTACTATTATTTTTTCTACTTGCGTGCCCGGATTAAAGTATTGGGGGTATTGCCATATCCGCGCCCTTCCAAAATCCATAACCTTTTTGCCGTCAACTTCAATCGGCAAAGTTAATACGTTTTCCTCAGTTAAAATGGAGTTGTCTTTTAGCGATAGAATCGTAATACCCTCTCCTGTATGAAACATAGCATACTCCCACACCGTACTTTTCGCACACCCGCCCAAACAGCCTGCTAAACCAAAAACTAACGCAAACGCTATAATTACCGCTATTAGTGTACCATGTGTCTTTTTACGCATACTTTTCACCTCCGCAATCAAATTATTACGCTTTATCTTTCGGCGTAGCGGTTTTGGGTAGTATAATTTGCTATGCTTGCGTTAGATACCACAATCGTACCCGATTCTAGCATGGCGGGATACGCGGGGTTGCGCTCGGCGTTTACAATCAATGCGTGGTAGGTAGAAAAGCCCATGTTTAGCCTTTCGGGCAAATCTGTGCCTAACGCAATTTCGATTACCACGCCTTTTTCGGTGCCTAAAAACAGCGTGTTTGCCGATGCAATGTCAATAAAGGTTATTGCCGATTTATACGTTTGATACGGCTCGGTAAGGTGGGCAAGCGCGTATAAAAAGCTATCTACCTTTTCGGCGTCGGACGCAACGGAGGAGGCAAATTTAGCGGCTAACTGCGTGCTTTGCAAAGTACCTTGCAAGCGCAGTTCGGCAATCGCGGGAACGGAGGAAAGCGGCGCGGAGGATAAAAGCGTACCGTTTTTACAAGCAAATAGATAGGCTTGTCCTGCGTGCGGAACGTAAAAATATTCGTACAGACGCTCGTAGGTAACGGCTACGCGGTTAGGAAATTTGCGCTCGAAATATAAAATATCTACATTAGCGATACCCTTGTCTAACAGGTTTTGTTTAAGCCGCGCCGATGCCTTTTGCTCGTTTAATACAAATATGCTGCTGCCGATGCGGATACCGTGATTTTCTTCTATTGCTTTATCTAAGTCGGGATAGCTGCCCTTGATAGAGTAGGCGTTAACGTGCTGTACCGAAAACACCACGCTGTTTACAATAATCAGCACGGTAATCGCGGCAACCGCCGCAAATATAATTAGCAGTTTTTTATTCTTTTTCATAGGTTTACGTGTACGCCGTTTGCTTTGAGGTACGCCTTTAATTCTCCTATCCGAATTTCTCTAAAATGAAATAGCGACGCCGCCAACGCAGCGGACGCGCCGCCCGTAGTAAGCGCGTCTAAAAAATCCTCTTTTTTGCCCGCGCCGCCTGATGCCGTAACCGAAACGGAAACTGCGTTAGTTACCGCTTGCAGCAATTGAATATCGTAGCCGTTTTTTGCGCCGTCGCGGTTAATGGAGGTAAGTAAAATTTCGCCCGCGCCTAAACCGCAAACGCGTTTAGCCCACTCGGTTACGTCTATGCCCGTATTATGCCCGCCGCCCATTGTGTAAACGGTGTACTGCCCTTTTGTCTGCTCCGCCGCGTCAACAGCGGCGACTACGCGGCTAGACCCAAACGCTTTTACGCATTCGGCAATCAATTCGGGACGGATAACGGCGGCGGTATTGAGGGATATTTTTGCCGCGCCCGCCTCGATAATTTTTTCGGCGTCTGAAACGCTGCGGATTCCTCCGCCCACCGTAAGCGGAATGGATATCTGCTTAGCAACCTGCCGCACGGCGGAAACGGCCGATGCGCGGCCTTCGGTTGAGGCGGAAATATCTAGCAAGGCTAATTCGTCCGCGCCCTCTTTTTGATAAAATTTTGCGCATTCTATCGGGCAGCCCGCGTCGCGCAGGTCTACAAAAGCTACGCCCTTTACTACGCGGCCGTCTTTAAAATCTAAGCACGGAATAATTTTTTTAAGCTTCATAGTTATCAGTATATAGCAATTTTGCGGTAAAGTCAATTTTTTTGTTAAATTTGTTTTTTGTTTTAACAAAATATTTTGCGTACCTATTTACAACGTTTTTGTATACGTTTAATAATTTAATACGATTTTAACTTGACAAAATTCGCGCGCTGTGGTATAGTACAAGCATGTATCCTAAATTATTTGGAATTGAATGGCTAAACATGTGGGGCTTAATGCTCGGATTAGGCGTCGGCGCGGCGTTGATTCTTTTTTGGTATTTGTGTAAAGGCAAAAAAGTTCCGCTTAGACGCATTTCCGAAAACTCTTACAGCTTTTATTCGTGGGTGGCTATTGTTGCCATTGTAGCGGGAATATTCGGCGCGTGGGCTTTTCAACAGCTATATGAGGTTATTCAACAAGGCGCGGCTTATAAAGTAGGCATGAGCTTTACGTTTATGGGCGGGCTTGTTTTGGGCGTAGTGGTGTTTGTGGGCGGAACGGCGATTTTTGGTAAACGGACGCAGAAAAATGATTTTTACACCGTTGCAAATTTAGCCGCGCCTTGCGTAGCTATTGCGCTTGCACTGGGGCGGTTCGGCTGTTTTTTTGCAGGGTGCTGCCACGGGGTAGAAAGCCCTAACGGTTTGGTATTTCCGCACGGTCCGCGCCACGCCGTTATCCCTACACAGCTGTATGAGGCAACCTTTATGCTATTGATGTTCGGCGTAATGATGCTGCTTATATTTAAATATAAAAAGCCTGATTTTTTATTGATACTATTCGGCGCAAGCTATGCGGTATTTCGTTTTATTATAGAATTTTGGCGCGACCCTACTCCGTTGGGCGCGTTTGCGTTAGGCATGTCGCCCTCTCAATGGCAGTCAATCGTGCTGCTGCTGGCGGCGGGCGCGCTTGCATTAATGGTGTATCAGTTTAAAAAGATTCCGTTTTATAAGCCTATTCCCGAAAAGGGTGAAGCGGCTAACGCGGTTGAAACCGCCGTAGAAAACACGGAAAGTGTAGTTGAAAACACGGCGGAAAATTTAGCCGATAACCAAAGCGAAGTAATTGAAGATACGGATAACCACAACGAATAAAATAAAATTTTAGACTTTTACGGTACTGTACTTCGTACAATATCCGCACCCAATGCTTGCAATGCGTCCTCCATAGATTCGTAACCGCGGTCTATATGGAGGACGTTTTCTATAACGGATTTTCCTTGTGCGGCAAGTGCGGCAATCACTAACGCCGCGCCGCCGCGTAAGTCCTCCGCCGCTACTTGCGCGGCGTAAAGCATTTTTACGCCCGTTATATGCGCCGTATTGCCGCTTAGCGCAATGCGCGCCCCCATTTTGTTAAGTTGTGCCGTATACATAAAGCGGTTTTCAAAAACGTTTTCTATTACTGTGCTTTCGCCTTGCGCCAAACAAAGCATCGCCGTAAGCTGAGGCTGCATGTCGGTTGGAAAATGCGGATGCGGATTTGTTTTAATGCGCAGCGGTTTTAAGGTTTCGGGCGCAATTAAAGAGATAGTATTTGCTGATGTATCCACGCGGCAGCCCGACTGAATAAGTGCGTCTGTAACCGAACTTACATGGTGCGCATAAATGCCGTTTACCGTAACCCTACCGCCCGTTGCCGCCGCCGCCGCCAAAAAAGTAGACGCGGCAATCCTATCCCCGAACGGACGGTACGCCCCGCCACCCGAAAGCTTATCCGTGCCCTCAACCGTAACTACACTACTTCCCGCCCCGCTTATGCGTCCGCCCAAAAAGTTTATAAAATTTTGCAAATCCACGATTTCAGGTTCTTGCGCCGCGCCGTGAATGACGGTGGTGCCTTTTGCAAAAACTGCCGCCATCATAAGATTTTCGGTTGCGCCTACCGACGGAAAGGTTAAATTCACCGTGCCGCCTTTCATGTTTTTGCCGTCGCATGCGATAAATCCGTCTTCCTGCGTAACGAAAACGCCCATTTGCTTTAAGCCCGCTATATGTAAGTCTATCGGGCGCGCGCCGATAGCACAACCGCCCGGCAAGCCGATTTTAACCGACTTAAAGCGCGATAATATAGGGCCTAATAAAAAAATAGACGAACGCAAAACACCCGTTAAATTAGATTCGATTAGACGGGGGCTTGCGTTTGTGCAATTAAGCCGCAGGCTTGCGCCCGTATATTCCGCCGTGCCGCCTATGCTTTTTATAATGTCTGACATGTTTTGAATGTCTACAAGATTAGGAACATTTTCGATAATAATTTCTTGATTGCTTAAAACTGCTGCCGCCATGATAGGCAGTACCGAATTCTTTGCCGCCTTAACTCTATATTCACCCATAAGCGGTTTCCCGCCCTTAACTACAAAACGCTGCATACTTATTTTTCACCGCCCGCTTAATAATATATGCTAAATGAAAAAAAATGAGACTGCCTCTCTGAGACAGTCCCGTTTTTTAAAATTTTTAATGAAAGTTTAGCTTATTTTTTGCCTGTTAGGCGTGCGCGCAGTTTGTCTAGCACCAACGAATTGGCTAAGCGGCGCACTTGGTCGCTTTGCTCGTCGATTTGAATCGTCGAAAATTCTTGCGGCAGTATATCTTTTACAATTTCTTCGATTTGCGATTGCGGAACGCCGCCATCTCCTAGCTGCTGCACAAGCTGCTCCATAACCAATTTATTAGCAACCTGTTTGGCAAGCCTGGATGCCACGTCAAGCTCATCCTCTGCGCCGAACATACTTTCGTCAACCATCATATGCTGAGAAATTTGTTGTCCCTCGCGGTTGATTTTTGAAATTAAATCTTCCGTGAAAAGCTCTTCCATAGAAGATGAATCCTCGATTACCGTTTCAATCCTGCTTTCGGGTTTTTTCCGTGCGGCGGGTTTTTTCGGCGCGGAGGCGGTAGTCTTTTTAGCGGTTGCTGAGGTTGTTTTGCGCTTTGCCGAAGACGTAGACGCGGCTTTCTTTGCCGCAGGTTTTTTAGGCGGCTTAGGCGGCTCGTCATTATCCGAAACAAAGTCGGCAATTTGGTTAAGCTCTGCTTTAAGGTCGTGGATAGATACGGATAGATTTTTATCCTTAGAGTCGCTGCGGGCGGCTTGCTTTTCGGCGCGCGCTTCCCTTTGGTTTAAACTGTTGAATTCTTCTTTTAAACGGCGAATCTCTTGCAGAATTTTTTCGTTATCCTTTGCGGCAGGCTTTTCCTTTGCAATTTCCTCTTTAAGACGGGAAATTTCTTTTGCGGCGGACGCGGAATTAGCGCGCGCCGATTCTGAAACCGTTGCGGCGATTTCGCGCTTGACGACCTCTAATTTTTCGTCCAAATTAACTGCCCCGTCCGAAACTCCTGATATAATACGCCCTTGACGCTCCACTAAGGAGGCGATTTCCGAAAGGAAGTTTAACAGCGATTCGTTTGCATCGCGGCTAGCCGAAAACTCGGTTTGCAGCGTATCGATTTGCGCACTGGACGCTTTAATAAATTCGATATCGGACGAAAGCTTGTCAAGCTGTGCAACAAGCCCCGATTGCGCCGCCTTTAACATGTCGGACGCATCCGCGTTTTTAATAGCGGCAACCTCGTCTCTAAGCGCGTTGATTTCGTCTAAGATTAAGTTATTATAGCTTTCAAATTGCGCATCGCCCGTTTTATCCGATGAAATACTTGCCATGCTGATAGTAAACAGTTGGTCGCGCAGCGTAGAGATTTCGTTTAGCACCTCTTCATTGGATGCCGAAGGTGCGCCGCTTTCCGTATCTGGTTCGGTGCGTGCCGCGTTTAGCTCGTCTTTAAATGCCTGAAACTCATCCCGCAGTGCTAATATTTCTCCGACAACGCTTCTATCGGGCTCTTCGTTAAGCGCGCGTACATTCTTGCCGATTGCGCTTACTTGCTCGCCTAATACTACTACTTCGGTTAAAAGCCCCGAAGTATCGGCGTCTTTTTTAGAAATAGACAGGTCTGCGCGCAGCGATGCAATTTCGTCTAATACCGCGTTAATAACTTCTGCGTTATAGCCTTCTTCTTGCGATGCTTGCGGCGCAGAAACAGGCGCGGCTGTAAACGAAACATCCGCTAAACTTGCAATTTGCTCTTTTAGGCTTGCTATTTCGTCAAACAATACCGCCGCCAAAGCCGAATCGCCGCCGCCCTCACGCGTTACATCCATGCCCGATAGCGAGGCAATTTGTTCTTTTAATGCCGCAATTGCATCGGAAAGCTCAAACAGCGTTTCGTCCGCTATCGGCGGTGCTGCGGTGCGCGGCTCAGCCGAAACATCTAATACGGCCGAAACTTGTTCTTTTAATTCGCCCAAATCGGTTAAAATTAATGCCAACGCATCGTCGGAAGTTGTGGGGGCTTGTTCGGAGGCTTGCGGCGCAAATTCTTGCGTTTGCTCGCGGCTTAGCATTACGGTAACCATATCGCTAAGCTCTGAAATTTGCTCTTTTAAAAGACTGATTTCGTCTAACACGACGGTATCCGCGCTTGTATCGGAAACTGCGTAAGTGTCTGAAACGGCGTCTGTATCTAACGTTTGCTCGCGGCTTAACATAACCGTAACCATATCGCTAAGCTCTGAAATTTGTTCTTTTAAAAGACTGATTTCGTCTAATACTGCAGTATCCGCGCTTGTATCGGAAACGGCGTAAGTGTCTGAAACGGCGTCTGTTTGCAACGTTTGCTCGCGGCTTAGCATTACGGTAACCGTATCGCTAAGTTGGGCAATCTGCTCTTTAAGCGCGGCAAATTCGTCTAGAATAGCGGCATCCGCAACCATTGTAGCGGCGGGAACCTGTTCGTGTGTTTGAACGGTTGAAACGGATTCTTTTTGCGTCAATAACGCGACTTCTTCTCTTAGTGCGGCGATATCGTCCAGTACTAAGGTGATAGCCTCAGCAGTTGTATCGTCAACAGCTGAAGGTTCGGTTTTGTCTGCCGTAAGCAGCGCAATATCCGATAACTGCGACTTAATGATATGAAACTCTTGCGCGATATCCAGTGTTTCGGGTTCGGCAACAGTTTGCGTTTTTTGTGCGTAATTCGCCTCTAACAACTCTTGCAGCATCAGTTTAATAGACTGTACTTCGTTATCGCGCCAGTTGTTTTGCTCGGTCTTAAATTCGTCTAAATCTTGCGCCAAATCGGTAACGCTGTTTTTAAGGCTGATTATTTCTTCTAACACAACATTAAGCTCGTCCGAAGAAGAAGGTGCGGCAGCGTCATCGGTTTTTTCAATCAGCGTGGTGCGGCGTGCAACGGAATCCTTTAATTCGTCAACGCCTGCTTGCAGTGCTTCGATATCTTGCTTTTGCTCGGCGCGCATTTCTTCGTTATAGTTTTGAATTTCTGCGCGCAAAACGGTAAGCTCATCGAAAATGGTGTTAATCATATCGCCGTTTTCGTTATCGTCGGGCGTGCGGGAAACTGTTTCCTCGCGTAGTCCGCCCTCCTCTTTTAAAACGGTTAGTTCGTCGCGGTAGGCTTGAACCTCATCCCGCAGCGCGACAATTTCGCCCAAAATCATATTGACTTCCGAACTTGCCGGGCCTGTTGTTTTAATATCCTCGCGCAGGGCGATAAGCTCGTTAAGCACTTCGTCGGGCTCGCGCGTTACAACCTGATCGCGGTATTCGGTAATGTCCGAACGGATGTCGCCTACTTCGCCCGAAAGACCCACGCGCAGTTGTTTAAGCTCGTTATAAATTCTTTCTAGCTCGCTGGTAACTTCGTCGGTATCGCGCAGGCGCGCCGCTTGAATTTCTTCTTTAACGGCGTCAATTTCGGCGGTTGTGGTTTGCGTTCCGATTTGCAGCTTTTCTTTAATTGCGGCTAAATCTTCTAAAATCAGCACGCTTTCTTCACTGGTATTCAGTGTGCGGCGGTCGTCCTCCGAAGTTGAAACAGCCCCCGTTTTTAAATCTTCCGATATTTTATTTAGGGCGGTTACTACGGTTTCGTCAACGGCGAACAGCTTTTCTTTTATGTCGTTTACGTCGGCAATTAAAATTTGTATGTTGTCGATTTCGTCGCCGCCTACCCCGTACATCAACGAATTCAGCTTGTCGCAAATTTCATTTAGTATGATTATCGCGCTTTCTTCTTTGATGGTCGCCTCTGTGCTTACGGTATCCTTTGTAGATAAATCTGCTTTAAGCATAGCAACTTCGTCTAACAATATCGCCACTTGGTTTTGCAGTGCCTCGGATTGCTCGTTGGTAAGCGTGTCGCTTTTTTCTAGCAGCGTGCGCATTTGAGTAATCTCGCTAATCAGCGAATCGTCTACATACGCGGCCTGCGGAGAGGTACTTTCGGTTTTTATTTCGGCACCTGATACAAGATTTTTAATTTCGGCAAGGTCGGTAACTATTTGAACGCTAAGGTCGCTGATATTTAGCACCGAATCCGAAACGCCTGTAATTTGGGCTTCTAAGCCTGTTAGATTATTAACCGAATCCGCAACGGCGGCAACCTGCGCTTCAAGCCCGGAAAGACCTGCAACCGTTTCTGCAACGCTCGTAACCGCAATGCCGATATCCGCAACCTGTTGGGTAAGCAGCCCCGAAGAATCTGCCATTGCCGCAGCTAAATCCTCGTACAATTTATCTAGCTGTGCATTAAGCTCGTCGCCGAAAGCACCCGATACTGCGGGGACTTCTTCTTCTGCATTAACTTCGGTTGTTGCAGTTTCCGCCGCAATCGTTGTAGGCAGCAATAAAATATCCGAACGCAAATCGGCTATTTGTGTAATAAAAGCGTCTTGCTCTTCAAGCTTAGTTTTAATAAACTCGATATCTTGCGTTATTTTTTCATCGGGAACTGCCGTTAAAATATCTGCGGTTTGAACATCTTGCGCCTCTTTGATTGCATCTATGCGGCGTGCAATGTCGATATAATCCGCTTTAAGCGCGGCAACCGCGTCTACAATTTCGTTTTGACTGCCGAAGCGGAAAATTTCTTCTTTAAGCGCGGCAATTTCTTTTAGCACAAGTCCGCTAGACGCAGCATTTTCAACCGGTGCACCTGCGTCCGAAGAAACTACGTTTAAATCTGCGATAACGGCCATAAGTTCGTTAAGCTTGCCGATTAAATCTACGCCTTCGGCACTGGAAGATTTATACACAAGCGGAGGCCGTTCGGGAACATATTTAGATAAATCGTACAAGGTAACCGAACACAAGCCTTCGATTTTATCTTTAATTTTTGCCGCCGCCGCATGGTTTTCTACATCGGAGGTTGCGTATTCGTTAGCTAAATCTAAAATTTCGCTGTACAGCGCATCGTTGTACGCCGTTTTTTTACCGTCTTGAAGCTCGTCAACCGCCGATACTACTTCGGGCAGTAATTCTATGATGTCTAAAACCGAAGCGCGCTTTAAACGCTCGTACAGTTTAGCATAAGCCTCTGCACTCTCTTGTTTTTTAGCAGGAATAGACGCAAACTTTTTAAGCTCGTCAAGCGAACTGCGCGACAATTTTTCGCCTAATAATTTTTGTGTCAGATACAAAAGCGAATGATAAATGTCGGTAGTAGCCGGTTCTGTTACCGAGGCAAGCTTAATGGAAAACTCGTCTATGGCTTTTAGCTTTTCTGAAAGCGGAAGCGATTTAGATGTGCAATCAAATTTTACCTTATGCAAATCGTTGTACAGCGATAAAATATCCTTATTGCGCTTTGCCGTTCCGCCCGATGCAGAACCAAGCATGGTTTTTAAATCGTACAGCTGACGCAAAATTTCGCTGTTATCCGGCTCGGCCGAAGCGGAAATTGTTTCTTTAATTTTATCGGTCGCCATAGAGATTTCGTGCAATACGGCATTGCCGTTTTGAATCGGTGCGGCAATAGGCGCGGGTGCAGGTGCAGCGACAGGAACAGGTGCGGGCGCTGGTGCAGGTGTAGCGACAGGCACGGCAGCGGCGGATATTTGTTCGGCACGCGATACCGATTTTTTTAATTCTTCTATGTTTTTTAACAGCTCGGTAAAATCAGGAAGCTCGGTTACGCGTTTGCGGATATCGGAAATTTGACTGTACATTTTTTTGTCGTCGTCTTTAACCGTGCGCAAAATTGTTTCGTTTATGGCAATAAGCTTTGCAAATTCGGTACGCAAAACCTCCTCGCCGACGCAAGTTCCGTGCAAGCCGTATGAGGCTGCTGCCGAAAGACGCGGAACGGCAGATTTTTTACCGTCGGAAAGCTCTACCACACGTTCGTTAAGCCTTTTAATTTCGCCTAATAATCCTGTTTCGTTTTGACGCGCGTCTTTTTCGATTTGGTCTTTTAAACGGCTTAACTCCACGTGCATTTCTTGCGTGGATTGCGTTCTGCCCAACTCATTTCTAAGGCGCGAAATTTCGTTATAAATAGCGATTTCGTTATTCTGACCGCCGCCTCCGCCGTGCGAAATCACAAACGGATGCGTATGTGAGGGCTGCTGCACAAAGCTGGGTGCAGGTGCAGGCATACCGACAGAACGTTTTAACTCGGCAAGCTCATCTAGCACTTTGCTAAGCCTGTCGTCTTCGACGTAACCTCCGTCGTCCTCGTAATATTCTTCTTCCTCAGGATAGTCTTCCTCAGGGTACTCCTCGTCGTCGTACTCTTCATCATCGTACTCTTCGTCGTCGTACTCCTCTTCGTATTCCTCATCTTCGCCGTCAACGTATTCGTCGCGTTCGATAACTTCTTCTTCGTATTCGTCATCTTCTTCGTTGGCGAGGTCGAGTCGTCCGATGTCTTCTTTGAAATATTCCATAATTTCCTCACTTAATGCGGTGCGCTTTTTGTTTTATTTAGAGAGTTCTTCAATCCGTTCGGTTAAACGCCTAATTTCGTCTTTTAGGCGCGATTCGTTTTGACGTGCGTCCCGCTCCATAGAATCTTTTAGACGCCCTAGTTCGATGTGCATGGCTTGCGTGGTTTGGGTTTTAGAAAGTTCCTCGCGAAGCCGTGAAATTTCGTTAAAAATCAGGTTGTCGTTATTGTTTTGCTTTACTCCCGTAGAAATTACATAGGGAAATACGGGGTCTGCCGTTAACGGCGCGTGGTAACCTGAGGGCATGTTTTGTGCAGGCATGCCTACGGAACGGCGGATAGAGGCAATTTCATCTAAAATCTTGCCTACCGTATCCTCGCCGGTTTCGGCAGGATAATTCTCGCCGTATTCGTCGTCTTCGTATTCGTCGCCGTAATCTTCGTCGTCGTATTCCTCATCGTCGTATGCTTCGTCGTCATACTCCTCTTCGTCATACTCCTCTTCGTCGTCGTAATACTCTTCTTCCTCGTCGGCTAAACTGAATTTGTATAAATCTTTCATAACTATTCTCACTTTATTTTAGTATTTGCAAATCCTTTGTGGAGTATTATTAACGACTCGGAGGTCTTGCAGGAGGTCTTGCACCAGGACGGGGTGCGCCGGGACGCGGTGCGCCGGGACGTGCGCCAGGACGTGCCGCACCAGGACGCGCTGCCGCACCGGGACGTGCACCTGGACGCGCCGCACCGGGTCTTGCACCGGGACGTGCGCCGGGACGTGCCGCGCCGGGTCTTGCGCCGGGACGTGCACCAGGCCTTGCACCGGGACGTGCGCCGGGTCTTGCACCGGGACGTGCGCCGGGACGTGCGGTACGCGTGCCGGGACGCTGTATTCTGTTGACGCGTTCGGTAACCTTTTTAACAATGCGTTTAGGTTTTTTATCCGCAAGCGTCTTTAACGCCGCTACCTCGCCCGCATGCGTTGCATCTGTCATAGAACGCTCGATAAGCTCTTTTAATTCGACGCTTTTCTTTTCGTCCTCGTCTAGCTTTAACTGTATGGCGTAGAATTTTTCGCGCAGGTTTTCACCGTCTTTTTCGTTGGTGATTTCTTTAAGCCCTTTACGCAAATCCGCGATTTCGTCTTTGCGCTTTAATACCTTTGCCGCGATACGTGCTTGCTCTTCGGCGGAAAGCTCGCCCATTGCCGCAACCTCGCGTTTGATGCGTTCTACTTCTTCTTCTGCTTCGCGCTTGGCTTTTTCCGCCTCGCTTTCTGCCATGCGTTTGGCTTTTTCGGCTTCTTCTTCGGCGTTGCGTTTTAGGGCCTCGATTGCCGCCTCTGATTCGCTTTTGATTTTTTCGGCCTCGTCTGCGGCGGCGCGGCGCGCTTCTTCTGCTTCAAGCTTGGCTTGCTCGGCTTCGCGTTTGGCTTGCTCTGTTTCGTCTGCGGCGGCGCGCTTGGCTTGTTCGGCCTCTTCGTTGGCAGCGCGTTTAGCTTCTTCTGCTTCTTCGCTGGCCATGCGTTTGGCTTCTTCCGCTTCTTCGCTTGCGGCGCGTTTTGCTTGTTCTGCCTCTTCGCTTAGGCGCAAGGTTTCTGCCGCAAGACGTTCTTCCGCATCCTTTTCGGCGGCGGCGGCTTTTTCGGCAGCCTCATGGGCAACGCGTTCAAGTTCGGCTTTTTGCGCCTCGCTCGCGCGGGCAGATTCTTCCGCCAAACGCTCGGCTTCTTCTTGCGCCATTTGCGCGGCAAGTCTGGCTTGCTCGGCTTGGGCTTTTTGTAATTCTAACTGCTTTTTAAGGTTGGTTTCTTCGATAATGAAACGGTCTTTTGAAATCGTACCGCCGTTTTTGTTAAACAACGGGTCGGCTACCTCTGAAATGTCGGTGGTGTTTAAAATCACGGACAGCTTTTCGCAGGCTTGCTCGAACGCCGCTTGGGTTTTATCGCGTTCTGCCGACAGCCGCGCAAGCGTTGCCTCGTTTTCCATTTGCATTTCAAGATTCGCTTTTATGCCGTTTGCCTTAGTGTCTTCAAGCATTTTACGTAAGTTATCAAGCTTTTCGTTCAACTCCATTTGCTCGATAGACATATCTAATTTTTCTTCGTCGGAGGCATGCTCCATACGCAGATTAAGGTCTTCAAGCTCTTTTTCGGTTTGGCTTAAAGCCTCACTTACCGCTTGAACCTCTGCGGCTACGTTGGCGGCAGCGTCTGCTATGCCCGCATCTAAACCGCTGGAAATGCCGTCGTATTGCGCTTGCAATTCTTCCATAGCTTTTTCCGATTCGACCTTCTCCGCTTCGATTTGCGCTTTGTACTCATCAAACATGATTTGTCTTATCACCTCGTTTTCACTTTTATAAACATCTTCAAGCGGCATATCTTCTTTGTCGATGTAGTCGTTCGCTTTTTTACGAAGCGATGCAAAGTCGATAGCTCTTGCAGACTTTTGTTTAGTGCTTTCCGCAACCGCTTTATCAATTTCGGTGATGCGCGAATTCTTTTCGTTGATTACCGCGCTCATCTTAGCAATTACTTGGTGGTCAGTGGTGCTTAAAAGCTGGGTTTGGATAGCTGAAACCTCGCCTTTTAATGCGGCTTTTTCCGCCGCGTAACTTTCAAGCGCTTGCTGCGCGTTACTGATATCGCGGTCGAAGATAAATAAGTCGCGCATAATAGGAGTCAAATACAGGTTTCGGCGTTCGAAATCTAATTTTGCTTTTGCACGCGCTGCCGCTTCTGCCGCTAATTGCGCTTTTTTCTCGGCGGAGGCAACCTTTTTGGCACTTTCTTCTATTGCGCTGTTTTTATCGGAGGTGGTGTTTTTAAACGAATCCGCAAGCTCTTTAAGTGCCTCTTCTGTGTGCTCGGTTTCCGCTTTAAGCTTTTGCGCATCGGCAAGACGGGTTTGGGCAAATCTCAAATTGCTTTCCGCCGCCGCCATTTCCTTTGAAAGACGCTCTTTTTCTTTTTTAGAGGCGGATGCCATTTGAACTTCTAAATTTGTAATTTGGTCTTGCTGTGCGGTTATTTCGTTTTGTGCCGAAGTAATGCTTTCGTCGGCTGCCGTAACTTGATCGTGTGTTTTTTCAATCTCGCTCTCGATTTTGGCAAGCCGCGTACTTAACACATCGTATTCTCTTTGCAGTCTGCGGTGATTACGACGCGCTTCTTCTAACGCTAACTCTTCTTCGGAAACTTCTTCGTATACCAGTTTTTCTTCGCCGAACTCGTCTATCACGATTTGAGGTGCGCTTTTTTCTGCCGAAACTTCTTCTGTCGGGTCAGCCTCGATGGATTCGTGCGGGTCGAACCCTAGTATAGCAAACATCGGGTTTCCTTCTTTTTCGGCAACAGCTTCGGCAACCGTATCGCCGGGAACTGAACCGTTAGCGCCTTGCGCTTTGTTCATGCCGCAAGCTTCCTCGATGCTTTGTCCGTTTTTAACTGCCTCGCGGATACGTTGTTTTTCTTTTTCAAGCTCGCGGGTTTGTAAGTCTTTGCTTTTTAAGAACGAACGCTTCGTCATGCCGCGCGGCTCGTATTTTTCGACAAATATTTTTTCTAACAGCTCCTCATCTGAAAGCGGAATATAAATCTCCGCTTGCTGAGGCTGTTCGAATGCGGTTTGCCCGAAGCCGTCCGCTGCGGGCGACGGTACATCACCCATACCGCCGTATTGAGGGCTGCCGTACGATGAGGGGTCTTGCGGAGAGGAAGAACCGCCTCCGCCTACGCCAAGCTGATGCGTCGCGGGCATTTGTTGTTGGTGCATTCCCGTCATACTGGGACCCGCACCTAACTGTAACATGCCCATAGAGTTTTGATAAGCCGCCGTACTCATGCGCTGCTGCTGTGTTGCGGCAATAGTAGAATTTAGCTTAATAATATACGAACTGGTCGGCGCAACTGTTTCCATATCGGCGCGTTTTGATTTGACAAACGCACGGTAGAAAATATAGAAAATTAACAGCAGTATAAGTGTAACCGCCAAGCCTATTGCAATCCAGAATAAAATTATATAAACCAACTGCCAACCTTCAAAAAACGCGCCTGCATCGGGGTTGATAATAAGGCTGGTTGTTACGGTAACTGTACGCGCATTAGCGGCTTCGGAATCTCTAAACGTAAATATCGCACGCTCTTCCCCGTGACTGAGGGGCGTAACAATTAGATTGTTATTTTGTAAAATTGCGGTGGCGTGACCATTAGCGGATATTAATTCAAAGCCTGTAAGAAAAAATCCGTCTACGAATAATTGTTCGAAAAGGCTGTAATTATTTACGTTAAAGGTATGGCGCCGCCTTCCGTTGATAGGAATTGAGGCAAGCTCATAATTGCCGAACACGGTAAACGTAACCGATAAGTGTACGGAGTCTAATTCTTCGCCTCTGGGACCGTACCGAACAATAAACGGAATGGTAACCTCGCCGTTTCTTATCGCGGTAACCTCGATATAGCGGCGTTGATTTTGCTGCATTTCGTTTTCGATACCCTCTTTCAGCAAAACATTAAAATTATGAATGTTGGAAAAATGACTGTTGCCGTTACTGTCGGCTATTGCGGATTCTATGCCTGCCGGAAAGGTCATGTTATATGCGTTTGTCAGTTTAAAAACATCCGGAACAGCATAGTTGAATAAATCGGTCGGATAAATACGAACGGTTTTATAGTTGCTGTGCATCATGGTGGAATGTAATTTAGAATTAAAATAGTAATCGGCTACCTCTTCGGGCAAAGCGGCGTTAATCAACGTAGGCATACCGAATGAAGAACGCGGAACAGGCTTTTCGCTTTGGCGGAAATCTATTTTAAAATGCAAATTGACATGCTCGGAAGTGCCTACACGGATGCGGATAAGCAGGTCGTATAATACGCCCGCATCAAAAATATCACGGTACATGGCGTTGGGGTTTAAGTCGCTGTTGACGGCACGGGGCGGTATATCAACCTCTATGCTTAAAAAGGGCGTTTCGTGATTTCCGCTGGCATGACGGACGGTTACACCTAATTCTGAGTTAAGCGTTCCGGATAATCCCCCGTTTTCAAGCCTACGGCAAATAAAAGCCTCGGTGATAATAAAACTTCTGTTATCCCGCAGCATCCACGGGTTGAATCCAATCTCGGCAATCAGATTGTGATTGAGTGACTCTGTGTCATACGAAAAAAGTCTTCTGTTTAACGCTCTGTCTAAATTGATTTGCTGCGCAACCGCGCCGTTCGTAACCGGAATAACCGCAAGATTGCTAGACGCGGCGTCATTTCCTACATACACGGTTCTAAACAGAGGGTCTCCGCTGCCTTCACGGTCTACTGTTCTGCTTGCAACCGCAAACGTAGACACTACGGTAACGCGCAGGTTTACCCAATATCGGGTTCCGGTTGAATTGTACATAGGAATTAAAATGCGCGCGTTTGCAACGGGTGCTTCCGCCCGAATACGAAGGCTGCGCACAATTTCGGTCTGAATCGGGTTGAAATCGAAAGCTGCAAACACAAAGGCTGCGTTGGCGTTTACTATATCCGCATCGGTTAACTGAATCGTTCCGTTAGTAGTAAAAGAGTTGCTGGTTCCGTCAAGAGTGTACTGTGCATTAAGCGCGTCACTAAAAACGGAAACGGGTATATAACGCTCTCTGTATAGATTGTTTTGCGTTTGTTTATTTACAGACGCAGGTGCGGTAGAAACAAAATCTACCAAAGTATGGCTGGGGTTAAGGGCTTCGTACTGGCCGTTTAAGTCTAACGTAATAGAAAAGGTAGCGTCATCGCTATGGCCAGGACGTTCGGGCAAATCCGCGCCGTGTACAGGCTTAACTGCAAGCACGCAATACAGCGCGGCAGCGATTAAAACCGCTAACAATACGGCTATACAAAATTTAAATGTTTGTTTTGTTTTTGTCATGATGTGTATACCTCTGTTATTCGCCTATAATCGGTTCGAAATCTACAAAACCGTTTTCGTCCAGTTTAGCTTTTATTTGGTCTTCTACGCTTTCACGCGACATATCCGGATTATATTCAAAGCTATCCGTAGGCTCGAAAATCGGTGCTTCGCCCATAATGGTTTGGTCCATAGTTATATCGCTGTGGTCGCCCATGCTCATGTCGGGATTATATTCAAACGCCGCGCCGCCAGGCGGTACGCCGTTGGCTACATCTTGCAGTGCCGCACGTTTTGCCGCAAGCTCGGCACGTAATTCGTCAATGCTCTTCTTGCCGCCTTTTTTCTTTTTGGAGGCTTTGCCTTTGCCCGAAGTAACCATTGTTTTAATATCTGCTTTTGCCGCGATATCCGAATTATCTAAGGTTATGCCTGTTTCAGCCTCTTTTTTCTTACGCAAATCGTCAAACATTTTTGCGTATTTAGGGTCATTCATGCGCATTTTTGCCCTTGCCGCCGCAGCAGTTGCATTGGTGGACGAACTGTTGTGCATTTTATCGCGCATTTTAATAAGCATTTGATTTTTCTTAATAATGCGTTTTTGATTAGACTTACGTTTTAGATATACGATATACCGTATTACAAAAACCAAAAACAAAAATGCGAAAACGCCCACTCCGCAATACGCGAATATGATACCGTAGGTTGCCGCATCTAAGGTTATGGTTATACCGGTAATGCGTATAAAGAACGAAATTTGAAAGCTGTCGTCTCGGTTTGTGTTAGACGCAATATCCACCACAAAACGCACGCCGTCCGCTTGGTCGTTTACAGCAAGCTCTTGCGTAGGATACAGCGGCGTAATGGAAAGCGATCTGCCGGCAGTATCGCGGTTATAGGTGAAAAATTTATCGCCGTTATGCTCGCCGACACGCGAATCATCTATAAAAGCGCGGCTGATAAAATAGTTTTCCGGTGCTTGAACATTGATAAAACTCATAAAGAAATCTTTATTGATTACCAACCTTTTGTCGTTTGAGTTATTGATAAACTCAAACATTTCGTTAAGCACTTCGTCTGCGTTATGACTTACGCCTTCGTTATAGTCTAGGTCTAGCATAATCGGTACAGAGTTTGCACCTACTATCGCCATATGACCGGGGCTTACGGGAATAGCAATAGATAATTGTCTTTTTTCTGCCCCGCTTAGCCCGTTATAGAAAGTAACTACTATGCGCGTAGGCGGAAGTTCCGCGCTTTGCGCTACGCTTCCCAGCACGATACGCAAGCTTCCGCTGCCGCCCGCATTATCTTCTATAAGGGATGCTTCGCGTACAAATGTGTTGAAATTACCGTTAGTGTCCCTTAGTGCAACGGTTTGCCATTCTATTTCATTGTTTTCGCGTATGCCTGTTTGAATCGTAATCGCACGGTTTGCGTTGCCAAGACCGTCATCTCCTGCGTCTAAATCAGGAATTAACGTACTGAGTGCTAAGTGGGTATTTCGTCCCATTAACACTTGTGTTAAATCTGAAATAGCTATGTTATGAGGCCTGAACAGCCTTAAAGGGCTTGTAACGGGCAAATATTCCGTAATGCTGTCAATCGTAATCTGCACCATGCCCGAAAGCGTGTGCGTGCCTAAAAGGCTGATGGTATAACGCAAATACGTAACACCGCTTCTGCGCGCCGTAAGGCGAATGGTTTTTCCGTCTTCGGAAACAGTGGCCGCAGCTCGGGTGGTTTCTAAAACCTGCGCGGACGTAAACACAATAAATTCCGAACCGCCTGCATCGGGATTGAAAATTCGCGAAGTAACTAAAAAGTTTTGCAAGGTTAACGTATGGGTGTCGGAAAACCTCAGAACTTCTAGCAGCGAATTCGGATTATCTTGTGGGCCAGGGTCTTTAAGGCGGAACTCGCCTGAGGCAATGGTTGCGTTAAATATAAAATTCAATTCTATATATTCGGCAGGAATGTCCGCGCCGATGTCCGGCGGAACAGGTCGGTAACCAAAGCCTTCACCCGATAGTTTTTCTGTCTTAACAATGCCTACTGTAAAGGAAATCCGTGCGGCGTTGGTAAAAAATAGCCTAATGGTGTGTTTAGATAGGTGCGACCTAGAAATATCAACCGCCTCGTTATTTAACGAATCTGTAAATGCGGCGTAAAAGCCGTCCTCGCCGACAGGGTCGTGTCCGAAAGTAAATTCAAACTGAAACCGCTCGGTTTCAACTGCGCCTAGCTGCATAAGGTCTACTAAGTTAATTGCAGTTGCGCCGCCTACGCCGACAGAAACGTTGCGAACATTGCCCGACGGCCCGCTGCCGCCCGCAAAGTCGGCTACATTTGCGCCGAACCTCGGATTGCCCGATACCGCGCCCGCACCGGTGGTTACGTCATCTTTCAGTCTAAGCGAAGCATGGCTGTGCAGGGTTACAAATTGACCTTGCAAAGGATCGCGCATGCCCTCGATTCTGCCGTCGCGTATGGCTTGGCGTGCATTATAATCGTTGTTGGCTGCACCCTTAAACAAGCTGTATTCGGCAAGTGTCGGCGTAAATGACGGAAAGGATACGGCTTTTTCCATCTGCGGCATGTTAATGATATTTCTTCCCGCATCATCTTCTGAATAGGTTGCCGAATCGGTCGCCCATACCGCCTCGAACGTTACTACTTGATACACTATGGACACCATGCCCGTTACGCGGTCAAGTATAACGCCGGGGTCTAAAAATTCTGTATTATTCGCCGCAGGACGCAAGCGGTAAAAGCCGTAGAGGTTGTTAAATAAGCCTAAATCTAAATACCGTTCGATAGCGGCCTTGTCAACAGCGGGTACTTCGTCCCAGTTTGCTGCGCCGAATAATGCTGCCAAATTAAATTCTACCGTAATGTCCCGCAGCGTGGGCCTTATACGCTCTCGATATAACTCACCCGCTTCCGTAATGCCTGCAAAGCGCACCAAACTGCCGTCGCGGCTTTCGGTAAAGAAACGGTAGGTATCGTTATAATATTGTTCGGTGGCACTATCGTAGTACGAAAGCTCCGCGATATAATTTGAACTTGGAAAGCCTAAATCTTTGGCTCGTCCGCTTGGATTATTGCCTACCAAATCGTCGTGAATCGCGCTTACAATTGCGCCCGCATCTGTTAGCGAAGAAACGCGCACCAAATCTGCCGCTAAGGTATCAAAGCCTGCCGAAACATTCATGGCGGCAACGCTGTAAAACCTATTGGTTGTGCCGTTTACGTCTAACAGCGGACCAGGCGCGCCGAACGGAGTAATGTTTGACGCAATCGGCTCGCGGTATTTATTAGCATCGGGTAAGGACGTATCAATGACAATATCCAAAGCAACCTTCGCGCTGTCGTAGATTACGGTTTCTTCGCGGTAGCGCGTTGCATCGTTATAGCGACCGACGTAAAACTCTGCGGTGATGGTATCGCCCGTGGTGGATTTTTTAGGGTAAATATACAGCTGAATATCGTCCGCGCCGTTTCCGCTATTGTATACGGCAATTTCAAAATCGAAATAGTGTGAAACCAACTCGCGGTCTAAAAGGTCTTTGGAGGTGTCGTAATTGCGGTAAAAATTAATGGATACGTCCGGGGTTGTATAGGTTCTTGTGTCTAGCGGCAAGCCCGTAAGTTCGGTAAAATCGCCCGAAAAGGCATTCACATCGTCGTGGCGACCGAATATGTTATTGTTATGCAGGCTGAGTACTCCGCTGTCGGAAAATAATGCCGCGCTGGCGGGTGTGCGGAAGTAATTTACGTCTTTTACGCCGTCTAATAAAAGCCTAAACGGGTCGCCTGTGTCGTTGCGCGTAATAAAGGATGTAGCCACATGGTCGGTATTGCCTTCAATTGCCGTGCCTACATGACTATATATGGGGGGTACGGTAGGGCTTAACGATGTATATGAATCGATGCGATACCCTACGTTTACCACTCTGCTACTGGAAAAATTTATATTTGAACGCCTTACGCTGTCGATTCCGATTGCGGCAAATATGGTGTTAGCAGGGTTTAGGTCGCCGCTGCTTACCTTTGTAAAGCCTGCATCGTTAGACCTTCTGAAATGCGCGGTGCGGCGGCCTACTAGATGGGAGTTGGGTGTGCCCGCAGGCGGCGCGGCGGCTGTGGGCTGGCTTGACCAACGCGGCGTAATAGCGGTAACGACAGGAGGAGAAGAAATCAGAATACCCTCTGTTGAGAATACTGCCGTTTGGAAATCGTCGTGGTAATACGCCGTAAACTCGCCTGAGGACCCTGCCTCAGCATCGTAAGAAATACGAATAAGCTTTCCTGTATTAGTAAGCGCGTACAGGATATTGCCGTAACCGCCCGCAAGCGTAACTACCCTTTCGGTGGTACTGCCTAATAATAAAGCCAACGCGTTTGCGTTTAAATCGGTTACGCCTTTAAATGCGTTCCACGCATATACGCCGCCGTCTACGGTTAATGCTGCCGATATATACTGCGTATCGGCGGCAAAGTCCGCAAAGTGCGGGTCGCCGATATTTATATTATACTCCGTTCCGCTTTGATGCTCAATTGTATTGCCGGGCTGTTGCGGACCGATACCCGGAAGAACACCCGGAGTAGGGTTAGTTGTGCCGTTATTTCTAAAATCGAACCTGCGGTTTCCGTCGGGAACATAGGCGCGAATAAAATTCTCCCACACTCTGCCTGCCACTACCTGACGCGCGTTGCTGATGCCGGCGATAGAGTGAACCGTATCGTAATGTCCCGACGGTGCGCTCGCTTGCCCGGCGAATCCGTTGCCCAGCATTTGCACGTTGCCTGCTGAATTTATAAAGTACATAAAGCCCGCGCCTGCGGAAACGCTTTGGTTTTGTACATTGGCAGGCACTACATTGCCGTTTTTATCTTTAAACGAAAAATCGCTGCCCGCGCGCGCCGATGCGCCTGTTACGGCGTTAAACGATTGCGCCATAGCGTTTGGTATTCTGTATCTTGAGGTTGCCGCAGTACCGCCTCCTTCGCCAGATAAACTGATATCTATCCAACGTGTGTTTTCGCTGACGCCAGGAAAGGCAGTCATGTCCGCCGCATCTAAAACATTAGTCGCTAATCCGGAGCCTGCAGCAGGTAAAACACTATCTATATTAATAGGACGGTTTGCAGAACCTTCGTTTAGGTAAAAATTCTTGCCCCTTACGTGCAGCTGCCCATCGGTACCGCCGCGCACTACCACATAATCGTCGCCTACATACATGCCTGCGGGCGTTATGCCTGTGCCCGTAAAACTATAACGCTCGTATTGCAAAGTGGGATGCGAATTACCGTAGCCGCTCATTTCGCCTTCGGTTTGGCGGAACATATCGCTGCCCCATGCACCGTAATTTGAGGAGTCCCATACAATAAAGTTATTTTCTGCGGCGGTAATTCCACTGACGGCGCCTGCACCTTGCTTGTCAAAAATAGCTGTAAGTGCGTTTACTTTGCCTCCTAAGAGAGGGTCAGTCGATAAAAACGGTCCAGAACCGGTATACTTATAATTAACTATTCCCGGCACATGATTGGGTTTTATAATAGTGGGTGTATAAAACGCGCCCGCGCCGGGTGAAACGTTTGTACGCAAAAGTATATGCGTAGGGCTGCTATAAGAGCCGCCAGCCGTAGCGTTGCCAAATTCGGGGCCCCATGTGTAAACAAAACCTTTTTCGGATACGAACGCCGCCGTGTAGCGCGTTGCCGCCACCATTTTAACAGCGTCTTCAGAGGGCAACAAGCCTCCCTCTTTTAAAGGATTTGCGGCGGTGTACGTTACCTCGCCTAAAATGCCGTTGGCTTCACCAAAAAAGTCCGGGAATATCTTGGTAGGAATTGCGGGATAATACGCACCCAATGTAGTAGAGTCGCTGGGCTGCGCGCCGAATGTGGTTTCTCTGCGGGTAAGGCTCCATACAAATAACTCACCCTCGTACGAAACGGCTAAACCAAAATCCCCGCCTAACGCTACTTGTTTAAAGCGCAGCGTATAGTCCGATTGCGTTACATTCGCGCGGGGCGCGTAAAGGTTTAAACCCAAAACCGTAGTAATTACAAATATAATACTTAATAAAAGAATTGCTATTTTGTTTTTACGGGCTGTTGCTTTTTTCATTGTGCTGTTTCCTTTTGTTCTTTAAAGAGTATCGTTATATACTATTATATAGTTTGCGTTTTGCGGCGTTTGTATGCCAAAAGGGGACAAATCACCACGTTAGTCTTACTATTATAGAACAAATTATGAACGAAGTCAATATGAATAAAATAGTACGACAAATAATTTTTTATTAATTTTTGCGGTTTTTTTCGTTTTTTTGAATAAAAATTTAAAAAAACAGGCATTTTTGTAGGGTTTTTTATTTACACGCAAAATTCGACATTTTAGCATTATTAATATTTTGTACATTTTTATTAAGTTTTTGCATATATTTCAGCCGTTTATATGAATTTTATTTAAACAAATAGGCGGTTATGTGCCGTATAACATGGTTTGTTGCGATTTTATAAATTTTTTTTTCATACTTTTATATATGCGGCGGTTTAGCGTCAAATTACACGAAAAAATAGCGGTTTTTGTTTCATTTACGCATGCCGTTTGTTTTTCTTGTAAGCAGGCTTAGCCGAAAGCGGATTTAGGGATTTTTACGTTTTTATGAAAATTTAAAAAAGTTTGTTGACAAACAAACCGCAAATGAATTATACTGATAAAAGTTTGCAAAAATACGCTATAACTATGTAAACAAAACTTTAACTATTAGGAGTATATTTTTATGAGAGTTTATAACTTTTCCGCAGGACCGTCTATGCTGCCCTTGCCCGTTTTAGAAAAGGTGCAAAAGGATTTTTTATCGTATGGCGGTACGGGTATGTCCGTAACGGAAATGAGTCACCGCTCTAAGCCGTATGAGGCGATTAACGCCGAAGCCGAAAGTCTGCTGCGCAAGCTTATGGGCATTTCTGAGGAGTACGATGTAATCTTTATTCAAGGCGGCGCGTCTACGCAGTTTGAGGCTATTCCGTTAAATTTGTGCGCGCATAAAAAAGCGGACTATGTGGTTACGGGCGTATTTTCGGAAAAGGCTTTTAAGGAGGCGGGTAAATTTACGGATGCAAAGATTGCCGCGTCGTCGAAAGATAAAAGCTTTACCTACATTCCGCGCTTAGAAAAAAGCATGTTCCGCGCCGATGCGGACTATGTGCATATTTGTTATAACAACACGATTATCGGTACGCGCTTTCGCGCCGCGCCCGATACGGGGGCTGTTCCGCTGATTGCGGATATGTCCTCTATGATTTTAAGCGAAGAGGTGGACGTATCTAAATTTTCGGTTATTTATGCGGGCGCGCAAAAAAATATTGCTCCTGCCGGCGTAACGATTGTGATTGTTAAAAAAGGGTTGGCTAATGCGCCCTCGCCGCTGTGCCCTACCATGCTGAAATGGCAGACGCAAATCAACGAAAAAAGCTTGTACAATACGCCTCCTGCGTTTTCTACGTATATGGCGATGGAAGTGTTTAAGTGGTTGGACGGTTTGGGCGGCGTAAAAGCGGTTCAAAAAATGAACGAAGAAAAAGCAAATCTATTGTACGATTTTATTGACAATTCAGCGTTTTATCAAAACAAGGTAGAAAAGGAATTCCGTTCTATTATGAACGTGCCGTTTGTTTCGCCCAGCGAAGAATTGGATAATCAATTTGTAAGTGAGGCGGCAAAGCTTGGCTTAATCGCGTTAAAGGGCCATAGATTGGTAGGCGGTATGCGCGCAAGCATCTATAACGCGATGCCGAAAGAAGGCATTAAAGCTTTAATCGAATTTATGAAAAAGTTTGAAAAGAATAATAAATAAAACTGTATTATGAAATTATTACAGCTTAGATAAATACAGTTTTAAAATAAAAAGGAGAAAGAAAAACATTTATGGAAATACTGCGTTTGAATGAAATCAGCCCTGCGGTGAATGAGGTTTTTAAAGCACCGTATAAAATGGTAAAGGAAAGCAAATCCCCTGCCGCTATTATTTTGCGTTCTTATAATATGCACGATTATAAAATTTCTGAATCGGTGCTTTGCGTAGGACGTGCGGGCGCGGGCGTAAATAATATCCCTATCGATGCGTATGCCGAAAAAGGCGTGGTGGTTTTTAACACGCCCGGCGCGAATGCGAATGCGGTTAAGGAGTTGGTTATCTTATCATTTTTATTGTGCGGCCGCAGCGTAACCGACGGGATAAACTGGGCGCAAAGCCTTAAAGGCAAAGGCGCGGAGGTTGAGGGCTTAGTTGAAAAGGGTAAAAATCAATTTGTCGGGGGCGAAATTCTCGGCAAAAAATTAGGCGTTATCGGCTTAGGCGCGATAGGAATTTTAACGGCAAACGCTGCCGTTGAGTTGGGTATGCAGGTTATGGGCTATGACCCTTTTCTTTCGGTTAAGGGTGCGTGGAATTTAAATAATCATGTAAAGCAGTGCGATTGCTTAAAAACGATTTTTGCCGAATGCGACTTTATCTCGCTGCACGCGCCGCTGAATGCGCAAACGCGCAATATGATTAACGCCGAAACGCTTGCCTCTATGAAAGACGGCGTAAATATTGTTAATTGCTCGCGTGCGGAGTTGTGCGACAATGCCGCTATGATTGAAGCGGTAAATTCGGGCAAGGTAAACCGTTATGTTACAGATTTTCCGGGCGATGCGCTGTTGGGGATAAAAAACATAATCCCTATCCCCCACTTAGGCGCGTCTACGCCGGAGGCGGAGGATAACTGTGCGTTTATGGTTGCGCAGCAAATTAAAGATTTTATCGAAAACGGAAACGTAGTAAACTCGGTAAACTTCCCCGCGTGCAGTCTGCCCCGCGACGGCAAGCAGCGCGTTACCATTATTCATTTAAACGTTAAAAATGTGATTAGCTCGATTACCGACATTATCGGAAAAGAAGGCGTAAACATACACGGCTTTGTATCGCAGTCCGACGGCAAAAAATACGCCTACGCAATTTTAGATTTAGACGAAAAGCTAAACGAAAAGGTAATAGAAAAAATTAAAAAGCTGGATAATGTTATTAAGGTTAGAGTGGTTTAGATATAGGCAACAGTTTTTAATTTGAGGTGTGTACTTATGGAAAGTAAAACAGCATTCAAAATAAGCGGAATACTTCAAATAATATGGAGTGTTGTGGCTGTTTTATTTGGCGGATTTGCGCTAGTTGTTTTTGTTTTAATTGCTAGCTCCGGCGGCTTTGGCCCTAATAGTGTTCCTGCACCGCTTACAACAAATGCTATTTTGTTTTTTGTTTTTATCGGCTTAGTTATATTGGGCGGTTGTGGTATTGTACTATTTTTAGGAATTAAACTTATTCTAAAAAATAAATTGTCTAAAAGCAAATCGCCTATATCCATCGCGTCTATTGCTTTTCTTTGTGTTCCGCCGTTGGTAGGAATCTATATGCTGATTCGCAGCGCAAGTGTTTTGCCTAATTCATTTATGGTTTTTTCGCCTATGTTTATTATTTTGATAAGTCCTATCATAATGGTTATAACAAATGTCCTATCATTGCTTTATGACAAGTTTGATTTATGTAAACGCATAAAATAGCGCTAGCTCACGGAGTTGTAAAACGAACGGGGTTGGGTTATGTAAACGCGTAAAATAGCGTGCTAGACAGGCAACAGTTGGCTTTACGGCAAGGAGTAGTATTACCTAATACACGACAGGGTTGTCTTAAATTTGAGGGTAAGTTGCACAACAGTTTAATTTTTTGCGCGCGCCGCGTACCTAGATGTACGCAAGTGCGCAAAAAATTAAAGCGTAGTGCAAATCGCCCCAAATTTAAGACAACCCCTATTTTACGCGTTTGGGGGTTATGATGCGGCCGTCGGCGTAGTATCTGCGTCCTGTTTTTGTGTAGAAATGCGTCATGTTAAGGATGGCGATAAATAACACCGAAACGGGAATGGTTGCCATAAGCCCGACGCCGAAGGTGAAAATTCCGATAAATACATTTAGTGCGATAATGATAAGCCATGCGGCGCAAAAGCTGAAAAAAACCGAAACAAAGTTTTTGCTTGCTTTTCGCGCGGAAAAAGCAAAGCTTTGGAATATCGGCGCACGGTTTAAAACTACCTCTGTACCCCAAAAGGCGATTAGCGTGTAGCGCAGTGCTTGAAACAGTACAAAGTAGATTAAAATCACAATCGGGGCGAAATACGCGCCGCCCGCAACAAAAAACAGCCCTAGCAGATAATACAATCCTAAAAAGAAGAGCGCGTCGTACAGCGTGGTGTAGATTAGCTTTACCAAAATAAAGCGGCTGGAAATTCCTAATTTTGCAATAAATGCGTGCGAAAATTTTACTTTAAGGTTAGATGACATTTCTCCTTCTAACGATTGATACAGCGGCAGTTCGTAAAAGCCTAGTAGAAATTTGTAGATAAACATAACGATAAAAAACAAGATTACCGTAGAGAGTGTAAGCCGTCTGTTATCGCTGAACACGCTTTGAATTTGCGTCCAAATGCTTTGGATTTCCGCGCCTATATTGCCGCTTCCGTTTAATATTCCCATAAAGGACGCGCCGATTTGACGCGTAATGCCCGCATCGTTAAACGCGCTTAAAACGGGCAGAATAAACATTAAGCTTAGCGCGCCGATAATAAGCGCCAAAATTAAAATAAATAAGGCAACCGTCCACGCTAAGCCGAAACGTTTTATAATGATTCTGAATGCACTTTTAAACGCCATATTTTTTAATATCCTTTCGCTCCATTCCTGTTACGCCAAACGTAACGACCATGCAGTACGCACAAAAATACACCAGTAAAAATAAGTGCAGCACTATGGATATGATGATTTGCCCCCACTGCGGAATAAACGCGCCTAATGCGGCCGCAACGCCCCGCACAAGCGCGGCTATAAAAAAAACAAACGCAAACCCAAAAGTTACTTTAAAGGGCTTGTTGCCGTAGTAGGATACCGATGAGGTAAACGCGTCCGCAAAGCTGTATCCGTAAATTTGCATGACGGGCGCCATAAACATAAACGGCGAACACAGCCAGCATAACAGACAAAACATAAACAGTGCCAGTACGCACGTTACGATTACGGAAGCGGTGTTCGGGACGCCCGCGCCCGAAATCATTAAATGCTGCAATGCGGTTAGCGATAACAGCACCGCAAAGTACAGTGCAAACACCGCGCCCACAATAAACACGATTTTTAAGGCGGGCAGAAAATAATGGTTCATTAGCGAAAACGGCTTTTTAATGGACATGCGCCCTACCCTAAAATGCGTTTCTATAAACGGCATGGCCAAGCAAAATGTAAAAAATAAGGTGCCGAATATTAAAAAGCCCGGCCAAATCCATGTTAGGGTGCGCGGCTCTACCGCCAGCCACACGATATCTAAAAAGGTGCGGATATCCGCCGTTGCGTACAGCGGCAAAAACGAAAGCGACGCAACGGGACGTATAAAAAAGCCCAAAGCTACCGCTGCCGGCAAGGCTATCAACATCAACGCCCACCATGAACGCTTTAAATATTTAAACGTATCTTTTACGTATTGCACAACGGTAGTATACTACAACTTTACAATTTAGGCAAGAAAAAAGTTCTTTCTAACAAACTTATTCTTCTAAACCTAATAAATAATCCGAAGAAACATTGAAATAAAGCGCAACCTTAATTATTGCAGGTATTAAAGGTTGTATTTTATTTCTTTCCCAATCGCTGATTATGGATTGACTGTATCCGATAATTGAACCAAGTTTCTGTTGCGAAAGGGCCTTTTTTTCGCGTAATTCTTTTAATCTTATAAAAAATTTGTTAGCCATAATATTATGATATCATACATTCATAACATTTGCATGCAATGAGCAAAAAATGCTCAAAGAAATTTTTTTCGCTAAAAGGAGATGCTAAACGGGTGAAATGCCAAAAGCAACCCAAATTTCACCCGCTCACCATCTCCCAAAGAATATCGGCAAGCTTGTCGGGGCCGTCATAGCGTTGTTCGGATTTGCAGGCGTCTATATAGGGCTGCATGAGTGCGGGGTTTTGTGCCCATGCCTCCGCCGTTAAAACGGCTTTGTTTACGTTAGTGATTTTTACCGCGCTTTTTACGTGGTGCGTATAGTGGCGGCAAATCCATTTTTCGATAGGGGTTGCCAAAAATGTAACGATTGCGGGCGCGCCGAAATATGCGGGCTCGGCTAGGTTGCTTGCGCCTGCTTTTCCGATAAATAAATCGCAGGAGGCAGATAATAGCAGCATTTTATCGGTAAAGCCGTAGGGGGCGAATGTGATGTTATCGGGCGGTGTGATTTTTAAAAACTCTTGATAGAGGGCCTCGTTTCGTCCGCAGACGGCAACCACCGTGAGTGGCAATTTAGACTGCATAAGCCTATGCACCGTTTGCTTTAAGCGTCCCGCGCCGTAGGCGCCGTCTGCTAACAATATGGTGAATTTATCTTCGGGTAGGCCTAATTCGCGGCGGTATTCAGGGCGGCTTTTGGTATATTCGGCTACGTTTTTACGGATTAAAAACGGCACAACTGCCGTAGGGGTGCGTTTAAAGGTAAGGCTTTTGGCGGCCGCTTGCGCGCCTGTTTGACTGGAAAGCGCGATTAAATCGGCGCGTTTATCCCATTGCAATCCGATTACGGGGTCTGGACAGTACGCGGCGATTTTGGTTTGGGGATTTATAAGCCCTAGCTTTTTTGCCTCGCATGCGTAGTAAAGGGTGGCAAAATGCGTATGAAAAATTAAATCTGCGTCTAGCTGCTTGATGTACTCTAATGCCGCTGAAAGTCCGCGCTTGTAGTGGCGGCGGTACACAAACCAAAGACTCTTTTTTTGCCCGAACATACGCATGGCAAGAAACTGAAAAAAGCCGTTTGCGCGGTTGCGGTTGTGTTTTTTAACCTCGCGTATCAGCTCTTCCTCTACCCACATCATGTCTTGATTTTGGGTATCTTTAAAAAACTTAGTGCGCACGATTTCGCACCTGTCGCCGTATTTTTCTTCAAACGCGTCCGCTACGGCTGTCATAGGCATGATGTGGCCTAAGCCTGCCTCTACAAACGGGAATACTACGCGCGGTTTTTGTTTTTGATTTTGATTTTCCATAGTGTTTTTTCTTTTTACCTTGTCCGATTTTGTGGGTTGGGGGTTTCTTTCCACCCCGTCAACTTCGTTGCCACCCCTCAAGAGGGGAATTTTTTTACGGTTACTTGCACGATACAATGCAGAGGGGAATTTTTTAGATTTTTCTTTCCACCCCGCCCCTACGGGGCAATGGGTCGTTCGTTCCTCACTCCCCGCTTTGGCTAAAAACACAAGTGTTTTTGCGGCTGTCGCCGCCGCGTCGCGCCTGCAAAAGGGGAATTTTTAGAGGTTTTTTATTTTAAATCTTAGCCGAAATTTGTAAGTTGTAAGTTGTAAGTTGTCAATTATTTTTTACTCGTAGCTTACGCCGACTTGGGTGAGTTGGTGTTCGATTAGCTGCATAACTTCTAGGGTAACTTGGTGTGTCATTACGGGGCTTTCTTTTAGGTTATCGCGGATAAGTTGGTTGAAATGCTCGATTTCCCATGTGAAACCGTCGCGGGCGCGGCGGGGTGTAAACTTTTTAACGGTTTTGCCGCCGCTGTCGCTTTTTACAATCACTTTGCGGGCATCGTAAAAGGACGGTATGTGGATTTGCCCTTTTTCAAATTCGATAGTATAGTATTCTTTAAGCGTGAGAAATTCGTGCGAAACGCGGAAGTTTACTACTAGGCCGTTTTCGTAGGTGAAAACGGTGTCGCAGTTAATCTCTACCTCGTTTTTAATTTTTCCTTTTGCTTCGATTTTTTGCGGCATGCCGAACAGCATATGCGTATAGGTTGTGGGATATACGCCTACGTCTAATACGCTGCCTCCCCCTACCGCCTTGTTAAATACGCGTGATTTGGGCCCGTGCCCTATGCCTACCTCAAATTTGGAACGGGCTGACGTAGGCGCGCCCAAAGTACCGCTATTTAAAACCTCTTGCACGTATAGAGTGGCGGGTAAAAAGCGCGTCCAAAGCGCCTCCATAATCAGGGTGTCGTTTTGTTTGGCAGCTGTAATCATGCGTTGTGCGGAGGCTAGGTTTACCGCAAACGATTTTTCTACTAATACGGGGATTTTGGCGTTTAAAAACAGCACGGCGGGTTTTTCGTGCGCGTTCATGTGCGTGGATATGTATGCCGCGTCTACCTTGTCGGCGTTTTGCGCTAGTTCTTCGTAGGTGAATGCGTGCGGAATGTTGTATTTTTGGGCATACTCTTGGGCGCGCTGAGGGCTGCTAGATGCGCAGGCGGTAATTTCGCTGCCCTCTACGCTGCGGATAGCGCGCAGCATGCGCCGCGAAATTTTGCCTAAGCCTACGATTGCCCATCGTATTTTTTGCTGCATTTGGTATTCTCCTGTGTGTAAAAGGTGCAAAAAGTGCATCCTTTTTGCATCCTATTTGCATCTGTTTTTGGGGGCGGTGGTTAGTATACTATTATTATATCATACTTTTTTGCGTTTGTCAAGCCCCCCCCGTTTAATAATGGAGAATGGAGAATTTTTCTTTGTACCCCATCCGATTTTGTGGGCTGGGGTTTCTTTCCACCCCGTCTGATTGGGGGTATAGGCTTTTCTTTCCACCCCGCCCCTACGGGGCACCCCTCAAGAGGGGAATTTTTTTAAGGCTATTATTTTAAATTCATTGCCGACATTCTCCATTTTCCATTCTCCATTACTTAAAGGGGTTGGCGGGTGTAGGTGCTAAGAAGGCTTCCGTTGTTGTAGTCAAGTAATTGTAGGGTGTCAACATTCGGAAATTCTATTCTAAAAGTATTCTGCCCTCCGCCGTAGGTTTCAACAATGATTATGGGATTATCGCTGTTCGTGCCGATACGCCATTTGCTTATATTGATATTGTGCCAAATGCCTCCTCCGTCTGCGGTTAAATGGAACCAAATAGTTGCAGAATCGGTAGCAACCCATTGCCCTACTGCCTTTTCAAACACGGACATTTCTTTATATGCGGTAAGGGCTCCGTGCTCTTCGTGGATATTAAATAATTCTAGGGCTTCTGAGTGGTGCAGCGCAAACGAATAGTACTGCATATATGAGGGGTCGTCTATAAAGGTAGCAAACATAGGCGGAAACGGCGTAGGATATAAAGGATACCAGTTGCCGTGATCCCACTTACGGACAATGTTTATTTGAATTTCTTGCCCGTCTACAAAGTATTCAAAGACAAAGTGTTGATTCGGGTCGCCGACGGGGTTGAAGATGCCTGTGCCGTCCTCGTCAAAGATAAAGGAATAGACGTGCGAGTATACCTGATTAAGCCAAACCTCGAAGGTGTACGTGCCTATAAAGGGCTCGTCTTGGTAGCTTAGGTTGCTTACTGCGCGCGTTGCCGTGCCTGTGCCTGCAAGCGCAATAACGGCGCGGACGTAGGGCTGATTTGAGTTTAGGATTGCGGCCGTTTTAGGGTGTACGGTAACCTCTAAGAGATTGCCGTTTTCGGAGGGGCGGTACGGCGGAGTGAAAAAGGCGTTGCCCGCTGCGGGGTTATACGGGTTTTCGGATAAAGAAACCTCTTCGCCGTTATAGATGACGGTGTAGTCGGCTTTGCGCTGGTCCATTTTATCTACATAAAATATTTTCTCCGGCCATAGCCAATGTATTAGGGGGTCTTCTACGGTGTCGGGCAGGTAAATGTGGTTGGTAATTTGGGTAAAATCGGCGGGCTCGCTGGCGGTGAACAGCGGGTCTGGGGTTACGGCGGTTATAATAAGGTCTATGGTTTGCCCCGCGTAAATTTGGGTGTTTATGCCGTTGATTTGGTAGCGTGCGTAGGGTTCTAGCACCGTGATATCGGAATGAATGCTGCCCCAAAGGCGGACGGTTACGTTTACGCCCGCTGCGTTAGGGTCTACGTTTGAAACGGTGATGATGTCGGTTACGTCATCGAAGGAAACGGTGGGTTTAGATAGCTGTGTGGCTGAGGGCTGTGCGGGCGAAACGGTAACGACTAGGCTGTCGGAGATGTTGTTGTGCGCGGTTGCGGTTACGGTAACCGTTCCCTCTGAAAGCGGGGTTAAAAGCCCTGTGTTGGATATGTTGGCAGAACCTGTACCGTTTGTAACCGTCCATGTAACGGTTTTGAGGGTTGCGTTTGAGGGGGTAATCGTTGCGCTGTATGTTTGGTCGGTGCCGACGGTTGCGGTGGATGAACCGTTGACGGCCACGCTTTGTACCGCTATATCGTTATCGTTGGATTCAAAACATGCCGCGAATAGGGTTGTGCAGAGTAACAGGGTTAGTAAGGCTAATAGGGCTTTAACCGATTTTTTCATAGTTATAGTATACTCCTTTTTATTTAAGTGTAGTATACCCCCCCCCCCGCGTGTCAAGCGTTTTGTTAATGGAAAATGGAGAATGGAGGAATATTAAATTAGCTTTGATAAGGATAGGGCGATAAGGATTGCGCCTGACAGCCATGCTAGGTTTACGCGGCATACGGATAGTTTTAGGCCTAAATAACTGCCTGCGTAGATGAATACGGCGGTAAGGATTAGGGAGAAGTTTACTAGCCATAGAAGTCCGTTTTGGGTTGCGCCTACCCCTAGCCCCGCTGTTAGTCCGTCTAACGACAATGCTAGTGCAAGCAGTGCGGCTTGGCGGGCAGACAGTGTTTTGGGTGCGGCGAAGGGTGTGCAAAGCGCGGAGTTTTTGTTGGAGTACACACTAGACGCGATTTTTATGGAACCTATGCAAGCTAAAATGATACAGCACGCCGCTACGCTGATAAATTCGGGGATAATGTTTTTTATAGCCGCGCCGAAATATAGGGCGGCGGAAAGTGCCGCCGTGCAAATCAGTGTGATTATCGCGGCGGAAAATACGGGGATTTTAGTTTTATCTGCGCCGTAGGCTAGCGCGGCTGCAAAGGCGTCTAGCGAAAGGGCGCATATGAGTAGCAATGAATTAAGTATAAACAGCATAGTACTACCATGCTATTCGGGAGTTTACGGCAAGGGTACAAAACTTTTTTTTCCACCCCGTCCGCTTCGCGTCCACCCCTCAAGAGGGGAATTTTTTTAAGGTCTTTTTCAGAAACAATCGCGGAGGGAAATTATCTATTGTTTAGGCGGTTTGGAAGAGGGGGGCGAAATGGGTCCAATTGGGGGCGGCGGAATAGGCGTCTACGCAGGCTTGTGTGGGTACGGTTATTTTGTTTATATCGGTTCCGCTTAGTGCGTCTCTGCCTAATGCGGTAAGCCCTTGCGCTGCGGGACGCAGCAGTGTAACGGTTTGCAAATTGGCACAGCCTTGAAAGGCAAAGTCCCCTATCAGCGTTACGGCGGCGGGTATAGTTATGTCGGTTAAGGGCGTGTTAGAAAACGCTAAGCCGTCTATAAACGTTACGCTAAAAGGAAGTTGCACGGCAGTTAGGCCTGTGTTAGAAAATGCGACTTCACCTATAAAGGTAACGTAAGACGAAATGGTAAACTGCGTTAAGGCGGTGCAGTGCAAAAACATATGGTCGTCTATATAGGTGATGCCGTCGGGCAGCGTATTAAGCCCGCTTGTGTCGCCTGCAACGGTGATGCTTTCTAGCGCGGAGGAGTTGCGGAATACGCCCTCATTTAAAAAGGTTAGGCCTGCGGGCAGTTCTATTTGGGTAAGCTTAGGCAGGTGCGAAAACGCGCCTACGTCTATGTGGGTAACGGTTTCGGGTAAAATGACGGATTCTAAATCGGGACAGCGGCGGAACGCATTTGCGCCGATGTGGGTAACGGAGTTAGCTAAATGGACGCTTTTTAAGCCGCCTAAGCCCTCTACACCGCCCGATAAAAACGCAAGCGGTGAAAATGCGGACGCGGCAATTAGGCGGATATCGGCGGCGTTAGGCAGTAAATTCATATCAAAATCTAAGCCGTCGGGAAAATCGTTTACGTTTAACGAACCTTTATATTTGTAAAAAACGCTGCCGAAAACCATAGGCCCGTTAGGTAGCCCCGCGTAAAATTCCGTAGTATCTAACGCGGCTGCCCCGATGTATTGTATATCGGCGGGGATATTTATATCTATAAGTTTTACGCATTGGTCGAATGCGGCTGCCCCGATGTGCGTTACGCTTGCGGGGATAGTAACGGATTCTAGGTTTTCGCAGCCTTGCGTCATAGATGCGGGGATTTCGGTAACGCCGCTAGGGATATTTAGCTGCGTAAGGGTTCGGCAATTAAAAAACGCAAGTGTTTCTATGTGGGTTACGGATGCGGGTATATCGACGGCGGTAAGGGTTCGGCAGCCCGAAAACGCGCCTGCGCCGATATGCTCTAAGCTATCGGGTAAGGTAATATTAGCTAAATTTTCGCGGCCTGCAAAGGCGGACGGCGCGATAGAAACGGTTAAGTCGCGGATTTCTACTTGGGTGCCTACCACCATCGGGCCGAAAAAGCCGTAAAAGACTTTGCCGATGTATACCTCGCCCCGCAGTGCGTTATCGTATTCGGTGTTGCGGAACGCGCCGCTACCCACGCGGACGGTGTTTTCGGAAAAGCGTATGTCTTGCAGTGCAAAGCAGTTTGCAAAAGCGTCCGCGCCGATATGCGTAACGGAGTCCGGGATATAAACCGCCCCTATTTCGGTTTGGTTGAAAAATGCTTGGTTGGCGATGTGTGTAACGGGGAGTCCTTGATAGGTGTCGGCAATGGTTACTGCCGTACCGTCTAATATGCCCGCGCTTACCTCGTATGCGGTGCCGCAAGGCAATAGGTTGTAGTCTAGCCCTTGTGTTTGCGCGCCGAAAATGGAAAAGGTGGTTTGCGTAAAATTAGAGTCTAGATAAACCTCGCCGTCCCCTACCGCTTTTACCCTAAGCGTGTGAAAGCCCGCGGGCAAATCCGCAAACGAAAAAGCTTCTTCTTGAATGTTTTCGATGGGCAAATCGTTGTTGATGCGCACCGTGTAGGAGGAGGCGTTTTGGACGGCTGTCCATGCGGCGGCGCGTTGGGGCACGTTGACGGTTAGGTTTTGCGGCGCGGATAAATAGGCGCTGTTTATATAGGTGTACGGGGTTGACCATGCCGAATCTGTATAGCCGTTGGCAACGGCGCGCACGCGCAGTTTGTATACGCCCGAACTTAGATTGGTTAGTGAAAACGCCGTATCGAAAATGCGCGTTGCAGGCGGCGCGTCGTTAATCTGCACCTCATAGCTTACCGCGTTTTGGACGGGGTTCCATTCTAAATAATTTTCTTCTACCCGTAAGCCTTCGGGGGCGTCTAACATGGGCAGTACGGTTTTATTACAGGCGGCGATAAAGCCCGTCAGCAGCAGTGCGGTAAGAACCGCGCATAGGATTTTGGTAAGCTTTTTCATATTTGTATTCCCTTTTAAGTTAATTTCTCATCATTTTAATACAAGCTTTTGCATTAGGTTTTATATAAAAATCATTGTACTACAAAACCATTCTCTGTGTCAAGGTTTTAGAAACACTGAATAAAATTTACAAAACCAAATTTTTAAAATCCTCTTGACAATTTTCGACAGCTGCGGTACAATTTTTTTATGGACGTTTCTAAATTAAAAGAACTAATCATAAAGCAAAGCGAATTGGCGGATGAGATTTCGCTGCTGAATGACGGTCTGAGTGAGGACGGTCTTTTGTGTGAGGTTGACAAGCTTAAAAAGGAAAATGAAAGCTTGTGCGAAAAAAACGCGGAAATCCGTGCCCAAATGGACGCTTTGGACGCGGAAAATAAAAATCTGAAAGAGGCGTTGCTAGACCAAATGCGTGCGGAGAAGTCGCGCTTTTTAAAAAGTTCTGAGGAACGCATGGCGATATATTTTAACGCCGCGACTTGCAACGGTTTAGAAAGTTTAAGCGCGGCGGAAACCAATATTAAGGCGCGGTTTGAAAAATGCAGAGAGGCGTTAATTGCTGAATCGGAAGAGGTATATAATCAATTTGATGAAAAAATTGCTGCGCTTGAAGGTGCGGTAGAGGAAGAAATTTGCCGCTTAAAGGCTGAACGCGGAGAATTGTGTAAAACCGCGCAAGACGATTATGACGAAACCATTTCTTCTTTGGGCGGCAATTCGGTAAGCGACGAAACGGCTGAGGAACTTGTAAAGCTGCAAAACAATAAGGTTGAACGCGTTGTGGGGCTAAGCATACTGGGCAAAGTAGGCGCGGTAATTATTATTATCGGCATGATTGTTTTGGCGCAGTTGGTTTATGTGTATTTAACGGATATTGTTAAATGCGTGTTTTTCTTTTTAGTGGCGACGTTGATTTTAGGGTTTGGGCTGTTTTTAAACCGCAAAAAGAAAAAGCGCACGCCTTTTTCGATTACCATATTATCGTTGGGTGTTGCGTTGGAGTATACCGCACTTTCGCTAAGTTATTTTGTGTTGAATATTTTAAACGTATACCTTGCGCTGGGCTTGTGTATCGTAATTACCGCGCTGGCGTATGTGATTTCGCTTACCTTAAAAAGTGAAGTGGTGGCGTCGTTTGCGCAAATCGGCGGCTACTTGCCTATTTTGGCTATTTACGGCGATATGCCGCTATTGTACGGCGCAATGGTGTACTTTTTGATTTTAAATGTACTGGGCTTTATGCTATCCGCCAAATATAAGTGGCAGGCGTTGAATATTATCAGCTTTGTTTTAAGCACGGCTGCCGTAATTTTTGTTTCGATAAGTGTTGCGATAATGAGTATTATTGCCCAAATCACAGGGTTTTCGGTTGCGGAAGGTATAACGCTGTTGTATATGCTGTTTGCTTTCGCGCTGCACATTCTGCTGCCTGTAATAACGAATATCCGCAAAAAAACCAAATTTACAAAGACCGATTTTGTGCTGATGTCGTTAAGCACCGTTATAAGCTTAATTATGTTTTACGGAATGTTTCATGTGTACAGCATCGGCGCGTACACGGGCTATTTAAGCTTAGGCTTTGCCGCCGTATATTTTGGGCTGTACTTTTTACTGCGCAAGTTTTTCAAATCGGAAGAAGGCGGTGTGCAAACGCTGTTTTGGCTGACGGGCATTGTGTTTGTTGCGCTGTTTGTTCCTATGCACAACCATTTTGACACGCGCTGGCTAAGTTTTGGGTTGGTGCTGCAAAGCGCGGCGTTGATTGTGTACGGAATTTTGCGCAAACGCAATCCTAGTTTTTATACGGGTTTGGGCTTGGCGGTGTTAAGCTTATTCTTCTTTCTAATTTCGGATGTTTTCATTTTTGTGCGCGACGATATTTTTATCTATAAATATCTGCTGCTTACTTTGGCAAGCGTTGCGGTTTTGGTTGCGGCGATGTATAAAAAGCATTTAAGGCTAGGGATTTTTAAGGGGGGCGACAAAACCTATAAGCAATCTGCTTCTGCCCCTGCTCAAGTGTACGCGGCCGCTGTGTATGTAAATTTGGCGGGGTTTATTCTGCATTGCATATACCGAATTTTTAACGCCGCCGCGCCGAAAGCTATTGCTGAATACGGAACGGTGTTGTATTTAATGCTTGCTTTAATGGTAGGCGTGCTGTTTGCGTTTGCCGTGGCTGTGCCCGTATTGTTTAAAGCCGCCGCTGTACACAAGGCCTCGATAGCCGTTGCGATAGCGGGCATACTGTTTTTATTGGTTATCAATTCGATACGGCTGCCCTCTCTTACCGAAGGCACAACGGGCGGGCGCGTGGGCGCGTCGTTTATTATGGTAGCGGTAACGCTTGCCTCGCTGTATGTTTTTGCAAATGTATATATAAAGCTATCGCCTTTTGCGTCCGACTATATAAAAAGTCCGCGCAACGGATTGATTATGGCGTCGGCGTTATACTTTATATTTTGGTTTACGTTAATATTGCTGCATCAATACCGCTTACGCTTTATAAACGTTACGTTTAGTATTGCGTATTTGGTGATTGCCGCTATTTGTTTGGGGTTGGGGCTGTACCGCCGCAGTGCGCTGACGCGCCGCTTTGCGTTGGTGCTTACTTTTTCTGCCATAGGCAAGCTGTTTATTGTAGACATGTGGCTATTAGAAACCCTATACCGCGTGATCGGCTTGTTTGCGTGCGGCGGGCTTTTAGTAGGCATGTCGTTTTTATATCAGCTGTTTTATAAACGGTTTGAAAAGCGGAATAAGGCGAACAGCGCGGATTAGTAATTTCTTGTTGCCGCGTTTAGAGAGGACGAACGGAACGTAATTTTTTTGATATTTAGTTGGTCTTTAAGCAATTCGTAAAACATCTCGCAAAAGTTTTCGCAAGTGGAGGGTTTTTTGGTAACCGCGACACGGCTTTCGGGGTATGACCGTACTAGGTCGTGCTTAATTGCTTTTGCGGGCGGGCCGAACCTTTTGGTTGTGCCTTTCATGCCTGTTTTTTCGTAGCCTGTAAGCACTAAATCTAGTAGCGGGTCGCCCTCTTGAAACAGCGTTGCATGGTGGAAATTATCCGCGACTGCCCAGGCGGCTTTGTACGCCTCTTTACAAGCGTGCGAATAGCCGTGTTCGTTGGGTTCGCCCTCGATTTCCAGCGTGAGTAAGCCCGAATGTCCGTGCAAATAGCTTGCCTCGCCGTTATAATTCATAAAGCGGTGCGCGTACTGAAAATCGAGATTAACGATTGACCTGCAATTTTGGTTTTTCATATTTATTTTCTCCTTTTGGCGGTATTTTCCGCCGTTTTTTTTATTTTTTTAAGCTTTTGCATTATTCTAATACGGCTTTAATGCGGCGTACGCCTGCCGAACTGGATTCTTCTTTAACAATTTTAAATGTGCCCAACTCTCCTGTGCGTGCCGCGTGCGGGCCGCCGCAAATTTCTTTGGAGTAGTTTTTAATGGTGTACACCTTTACCATTTCGCCGTAGCGCGACGAAAACAGCCCGATTGCGCCCGATTGAACTGCGTCTTGCGCCGTCATTTCTTGACAGGTAACGGGGACATCGGCGGCAATGGCGGCGTTTACGGCTTGCTCTATGTTAGCAAGCTCTTCTTTGGTTAGGGCGCGGCCAAATGAAAAATCGAAGCGTAGGCGCTCGGCGGTGATGTTGCTGCCCTTTTGGTTTGCGCCGTCGTCTTTTAGCACGGTTTTTAAGGCTTGGTGCAGTAGGTGCGTAGCGGTGTGTAGGCGCGTTGTAATTTGGGAATCGTCTGAAAGACCGCCCTTAAATTTTTGCTCTGCGCCCGCGCGGCTTTTTTCTTGATGTGCGGATAAGTGTTTATAAAAATCGTCCGTGTTGACGGTTAAGCCGCGTTCTGCAGCTAATTCTACCGTCATTTCTAACGGAAAGCCGTAGGTGTCGTACAGCTTAAAAGCCGCCTTCCCGCTTACTATGCCGCCTTGCAGATAGCCGCATAATTTATCAAATTCTTTAAGCCCGTTGGCAACGGTTTTAGAAAAGCGTTCTTCCTCGCGGCTTAGCTCTTGCATAATTTTTTCTTGATTTAGGGTTAATTCGGGGTATGCTTCTTTATATACGCCGATTACGGCGGCGGCGATTTTGGTAAGTGCGTCCGCTTGAGCGTTTAGCTGACGCAGGTAGCGGATTGCGCGGCGCAAAAGCCGTCTTAACACATAGCCTTGATCTACGTTGGAGGGCGTAATGCCGTTGGGGTCGCCTAGCATAAACACGGAGGTGCGGATATGGTCGGCTATAATCCGCATGGCGCGAATTGAAACCTCGTCTTCGCCGTAGCGTATGCCCGAAGCTTTTTCTATCGCTGCGATAATCGGCTTAAATACATCGGTTTCGTACACGGAGGTTTTGCCTTGCAAAATGCAAATTGTGCGCTCTAAGCCCATGCCCGTATCCACGTTTTTTTGTTGTAGCGGCGCGTATGTTCCGTCCGCTTTTTTGTTGTATTGCATAAAAACGTCGTTCCAGATTTCTAGGTAATTACCGCAATCGCATGCGGGCGAACAAGTTTTTTTGCAGGGCTTTCCGAAGTTGATAAACATTTCGGTGTCGGGTCCGCAAGGGCCTGTCGTACCCGCAGGACCCCACCAGTTGTTCTTTTTAGGCAGATAAAAAATATGCTTTTTAGGAATGCCGCAGCTTTGCCAGATTTTTGCGCTTTCCTCGTCGCGCGGCGCGTCCTCGTCTCCTGCGAATACCGAAACCGCTAAACGGCTTACGTCTATGCCTAAATACGCGGGGCTTGTTAAAAATTCAAAGCTGAAGCGTATCATTTCTTCTTTAAAATAATCGCCCAAAGACCAGTTGCCCAGCATTTCAAAAAAAGTGCAGTGGGACGCGTCGCCTACTTCGTCTATATCGCCCGTTCGGACGCACTTTTGGACGTTTGCCAAACGTTTGCCGCCGGGATGCGGCGTACCTAAAAGGTACGGGACAAGCGGGTGCATGCCTGCGGTGGTAAACAAAACGGTAGGGTCGTTTTCGGGTATTAGGCTTGCCGAACCGATAACGGTATGCCCGCGTGCGGAAAAGAATTCCAGCCAAAGGCTTCTTAGCTGCTGCGCCGTTAGATTTTTCATAGGGATTTCCTTTTGGTGTATGGTGAATTTTTAATTTTTTTACGTGGGGTTTCTGCGCGGCCGTGCGGATACGGTTTTTGCTTTGGGGTTTACGATGTTGCGCCAGTCTAAATCGCCGCGCCCTAACGCGCGCAATAAAACCTCTCCCGTTGCTAGGTTGGTAGCAAGCGGAATGTTATGTACATCGCACAGGCGCAAAAGCGCGCTTACATCTGGCTCGTGCGGCTGCGCGGTTAAGGGGTCGCGCAGAAACACGACTAAATCCATTTCGTTCGCGGCGACTAATGCGCCGATTTGTTGGTCGCCGCCTAGCGGCCCGCTTTTAAAAAGGCGCACCCGCAGCCCCGTTGCATCGATAATTTTTTGCCCCGTTGTACCGGTGGCAAACAGCGTATGGCTTTTTAGAATGCTTTGATACGCAAAGCTGAGGGTTATCATGTCGTCTTTCTTTTTATCGTGTGCGATAAGTGCGATATTCATAGCTATATGATATCCTTTTTGTGCGTTTTTGTCAAGTTATTTTACATGTTTGAAATTTTTTACTTGCGCGTTTACCAAACAAGCATTTTGCCTGCGTCGAACAATCGGTCGGCGCGGGCTTTTATGGTAAATTGATAGTCGCCGCTTTCAAACGCGTCCAGTACTATTTCTACCGCATTGCTGCCCTCAGACAGCGACATATAGTTGGATAGCAGCATGCTAACCTCGCTTTTTACTACTGCTAAAAGCGTTTCCAGCCCTGGTCGGCGGTCTTGCAACATGACATTTTCTAGCCGCTCTTTAATCAGCTGATTTTGTTTTTTTACTACGCGCATTTATATTCCCTTTCGCAGCTTGCGCCGCAGTCCGCCCAAAAAGCCTTTGTATCTTTTAGTAACGTCGAAGATTACGTTAGAACCGAAATGCACGTTGCGTGCTAAAATTTCAAACGCTTTAAAGCCTGCTGATTTTGGATTTACGGTTAAGCCTAAGTTGCTAAGCACGTTTACGGCATCGTCTTCCGGGATTACGCCTACGGGCGCGATTTTTAGTATTTGGCATACGTCTGCGTAATCTACCATTTCGGAACTAACGATTAAATCGCCGCGCGCGCGGTTGACTACTGCGTATATGTGCTTTTTTTGATAGCTTTTTAATAAGCCTATAACCTTGTCGGCATCGCGGATTGCGGATATGTGCGGCGTGGTTACTACGATTGCCTCGTTTGCCGCCGTAACGGCGCGGTGAAAGCCTGCCTCGATGCCTGCGGGGCAGTCTACCAAAACGTAGTCGAAAGACTGCATGAGTACGTTAATCAGCGCGCGCAAATGCTGGCCTGAGATTTGCCCTTGGTCGTAGCCGTGTGCGGACGGCATAACGTATAGGTTTTTTACCTTATCTTCTATAAGGGCTTGGCGCGGGCGGCAGCGGTTTTGGATGACGTCGATTAAATCGTAGACGATTTTTTTTTCGATATCCATAATGACATCTAGGTTATTAAGCCCGATGTCGGTGTCTATCAGCACTACTCTTTGCCCTAAGCCGGCCAAAGAACGCCCTAAATTAGCGGTAAGCGTAGATTTTCCTACCCCGCCCTTACCGCTGGTTATTACGATTGAACGCGCCATATAGGTATTATAAACTATATACGCTTTGCGCGGATTATATTTTTTTGTTTTATTTAGTCGAAATGTCGGGATTTTTTAGCGGACGATTACGGGTGTGCGGATTATGCTACTGGGCGTATTGTTATCTAGCTGGTTAAAACCATTGCTTCCGCAGCCCCATACCGTGTTGCTTTCGTCTACCATAAGGCTGTTTGCTCCCCATAATGCTATGTGCGTAAATCTGTGGTTTGGCATAATCTGAACGGAATAACTAATACGGTTAGAGGTGGATCCGTTTCCTACTTGCCCTAAATTGTTATTGCCCATTGCCCAAAGCCTGCCGTTTGTGTCTATTGCCATAATATGGCCGCTTCCTACGGAAATCTGCTTATATTGCCTGCTATCCAAATACACAGGGCTATACCACGATTGCCATGATGAAGTTATATCCCTGCCCCACATGAGTATATCTCCGTTGGTGCCAAGTGCCGCGCTGAAATTATAGCCCGCTGCAACAGCTTGCACTTTAAACCACGAAATCGGCTGCACAGGCAGCAAAACCTCTGATATATACGCGCCTACCCCCGCCTGTCCGTCAGTATTACTTCCCCACGCCCATAAATTGTTTTGTGCGTCTATTGCAAGGCTATGCGTGTCGCCCGCCGCAATCTTTTTAAACTGCGTACCATGCATAATCCGCACGGGAGTTGAACGGAATGTAGTAGTGCCGTCGCCTATTTGACCGAAATAATTATTACCCCATGCCCAAAGATCGCCGTCTATATCTATTGCCAAACAATGCTCGGCGCCTGCCGAAACGGTTTCAAACAATCTGGTTCCGCCGATTCTGGTGCGGTTGCCGCTGCTATTCCATGACCATAACGCGCCGTTGGTATCAATGGCAAACACCGTAGAAGCACCCATAGAAACATCTATGTATTGGTTTGTTGTGATATGAATATCAGTACTCTTCGCGCCCGGATAATTGGGAAAACCCCTAGCTACCATATAGCCGTCGTTGTATATAATATAGTTGCCTGATCCTGCGGACAGCGAGGTTACGGGTCTAGACGACCATCTTGCATGCAAATTAAAGTTTTCTTTAACACGGTTGTTAAAATCGTACTGCGTGCCGCCCGTTCGCGATGTGTACCAGCCGTCGAACTGATAGGTAGGGCGGTCTGACAGACTAGACGGCGGGCTGATGCGTCCGCCGGAACGCAAGTTTATTTCGGTGTTACGCATTCCGTTGTGATAATAAAATGTAACAGTACGCATGGATTGCGTAAGGTAAATCGGCAAAAATATTGCCGCAAAAACTGCTATAAAGGCGGCGCAGAAAGACGGTAAAAAGACTTTTTTGTGCCGTTTCCACCATGCGGTGCGCGCCTCTTTCTTTTGGCGGCGCGCGCTTTCGATAGCGTGTTGCTTTTCTGCGCGTGCTTTTTCTTGTTGTTCGGCTATGTGCTTTTTATGGGCGGCTTGGCGGTCGGTGTAAAGCTGGTATTGGCTTAAAATTTCTTCTTGCCCGTCCGAATCGGCGGTTTTTAGCGCGGTGCTGAAAAAAGCATAGTGGCGCGTATCGTTAAAATCGGCAAAGTTTGCCGTAAGAAATTTTACCATGCCGAACCATACGCGCCAGTCGGAGGGATGAGTTTCGATGGCTTTGTGCAGTGCGGCTTCGGCCTTATCGTATTCGCCTAAATCAAACAGCGTGTCCGCCGATTGCAGCATTTGCGCAGTAGTTTGCCCTTGCTGCGCGGGGGCTTGCTTTTCGGGCGCGGGTACGGGCGTATTGCGGCGGCCGTTTAAGAGTTCGTCTATGGTAACGCCCAAGATATTTGCCAACGGCAAAAGCATATGCGTTTCGGGCATGGTTTCGCCCATTTCCCATTTTGAAACGGCTTTGTTGGTTAAATTTAGCTTTTCTGCCAACGCGCTTTGGGTTAGATTTTTTTCTTTGCGCAGTTCAAATAGAAAGGTTCCGAAAGCATTGTTTTGCATGTTTTCTACCCTCCTAGCAGGCGGGCTTTCATGGCTTCGTATTCGGCTTTGGTAATCGTGCCGTTATCTGCCAGCGATTTAATCTTTTTTAATTCGTCGATAAGCGTGGCGGGCGAAGAGGCGGATTGTGCGGGGATTTGCTGCGCGGCGGTACTGTTTGCGGCTTGGGCAGTTTCTTTTATGGCAATTCCCCAAATAAGTCCCGCTAAGGCAATACAGCAAAAAGAAAGCTGCATCGCGCCGATAAAGCCGACGTATTCGCTTAGTGCCATTAGTGCAATGGTAAAAATTAAACTCGTGCCTATAAATCCGATTAAAACGGCGGCTATCGCATTATTAAGCTTTTTTAGCATGATTAGCCCGACTAATGCGGTTATTATTGCACAGCAGGAAAAGATAAACAGTAGCACAACTGCCGCGATAATTCCGCTTTCTATATAACGCGCATCTACTAGCATAGCAGAGGCTGATGCGGAGTCAATTAACATAATCAATGCAAACACCAACGCAAAAATCACGCCTATGGACAACAGGTTTTTTTTGGATAAGTTCATAACATTTTTCCTCTTTTAAGATTATTTATAGACACGTTAGGTTGCTTTAAATTAAAGCGGCTAAACGGGTACATATATAATAGTATTATATCCTAAAAATACAATTAAATCAAGGGACTGGCGCGAGAACTTTATCTCTTTTTAAGAGAGTTAGCTAGTTTTCTTTCCACCCCGTTAGGTTTAGGGCTATTTAATAAAGATGCCGTCCTTCCACATTCCTTTATTCATTACTTCGCCTTTTGCGTTGTAGTAAATTCCGAAGCCGTTTATTTTGTCCTCTGCAATTCCGCCTTCGTAACGACTGCCGTTGGAAAAATAATATATGCCTTGTCCGTGTTTTATGTCATTTTTAAATTCGCCCTCGTAGCGGTTGCCGTCAACCCAAAAATATTTGCCTTGACCGTTTGTTCTGTCGTCTTTAAATTCACCCTCATAACGGTCGCCGTTGGTAAAATAAAATTTTCCTTGACCGTGCTTTTTCTTGCCTAAAAATTCGCCCTCGTAACGTCTGCCGTCGTCATAGGTTACAATGCGGTAGTTGTTAAGCGCGGGAGATGCTCCCGCCGCTTGGGTCTGGCGGCGCGGGCTGAAAAAGCTTAAAAGCATTTTTTCGCTGCCAGGCTCATTCATATTAAGGTTCTGATAGCGTGCCAAATCGCCTGGCAGTGTCTTTAAAGTTAGTTGACCGCTGTAACAAATTATCAGCCGCATCTCGCGTATGCCTGCGCTTCTGCGGTTTTCCGCTATAATTTCTTTATACCGCTGCCATTCGTTGGCTACCCACGGACTGTTGATGTATTCCTCCCGTGAGGCGATTAAAATCATAGACGACGCAGTATTAAGGGCGGCATAAATAATCGGCTCGTAAGCGAGTCCCGCTTTCCCTTTTAGGGTTTCGGGCGCAAAAAAAACCTTGTAGCCGCGTTTGACTAATTGTTTATATATTTTTTCGGCAAATATTCGGTCTTTCGTAAGCGCGCCGTTCTCGTCCTGGTTTTTAAACGACAAAAAGACGTCGTAGGCGGGTTGATTCCGCGTAGCGGCAATCGCTTCGCCGCGCACTTGATCGATTTCATCCGCCATCTTACGGTAACCTACGGCCGCTATATGGTCTATTTTCGGATGCGACAGAAACTGTCGGTAAAGGGGTTCGTCCGTAAACCTTGTTAAACGGATTTTATGCAAGGTAGGCCGATATTGCGTCCGCTCGCTGATTTCAACGCCGTAGCTTGATAAAAGCGCACCCCAGTACGCATCTATGCAGTCCGGAAAACGGCTGATAATGTCCATGTAAATATCTTTGGCTATATCGTAAGAAAACGACAATCTAAGCGCTAATGCTTTATCAAGCAGCCTTCCCGTTTCGTCTCCCCACTCATAAATTTTTTGTTCGCTTTGACAATAGTCACATTTATACATCATATAAATATCGCTTGTGCGCTGCAAGTTTGCACCGCATGAACCGCATTTATACGACAATACCACTTGTTTAGACATCAAATTACCTCCCGCTCTTATACTGTTTTTTTATTACTTATGTGCTAGGTTACTGTTTAGTAGGGTTTTGTTTGCAAGCAGTTTGCCTGCGCCTAAAAAGGGCGGCGTATTCGGGGTCTTCGGGGACGTAGACGTTTACGCCTTTTACTCTTCAAATAAGCGGGCTTTTATGGATTCGTATTCGGCTTTTGTAATTGTGCCGCTGTCTACAAGCGATTTAAGCTTTTTAAACTCTATTATAAAACTTTCCGATAAAGAATCGGCGGCGTCATTTGTCTTGCTTTTGTTTCTTTTTATGCAAAGCGCGCATATAAAAAACACTACCGCAACAACATAAAATAATAGCTGCATGAAGTATATAAATGCGTTTAAAAACCCGACTTCTCCGCCGATAGCAAGTGTTACAATTAAAAAAATCAAGCCTAATGTCAGCGGGACCAATAATACGCACGACATGGCAAGCAAATGCTCTTTCCGCGCTAAAGCCACGCATACAAGGACAATGATTATACAGGAAAAAATAAAGCCTAATACCGTATATAGCGTTAGCCACGTTTTTAGATATTCTTCCATCGTAACATAAAAGCTAGGCAGTTCTTCAAGCAAGTCAATCGCCGCCGCCGTTGATATAGTATCAAGCAATAAAATAGCGGCAAATAATAAAGCAACTGCAACGCTGATTGTCAACATGGTTTTTTGAAATGATTTCATAGGTTTCTTCCTTACTTGTATTATTTATGTGCTAGGATACTGTTTAGTAGGGTTTTGTTTGCAAGCAGTTTGCCTGCGCCTAGAATGGCGGCGTATTCGGGGTCTTCGGGGACGTAGACATTTACGCCTAGTTTTGCCGAAAGGTATTCTGAAAGCCCCGTAATGCGGCTTGCGCCGCCTACTGCGTATATGCCCGTGCGGTTGATAAGCCCTGCGGTTTCGGGCGGGCACATGGTTAGTATTTTTTCTACCGCGTCCCCTACGCGCTTGTAATAAGGCTCTAACGCCTCGTAAATATCGGCGGCGCGTACCATGCGGTTAGAAACCGTTTGCGTGCGCAGGTCGGTTCCGCGCACTAATTGGGCGGATAAATCGTTTTTTAACAGGCTGCCTACCGTTTCTTTTAGACGGCGCGCCGAAGCTAGGCCTAAGTTCATGTTGTGCTTACCTGCTACTGCGTCTAAGATAGCGCGGTCCATCGCGTCGCCGCCGATGTTAAGGCCGCAGCCCGTAATTACGCCGTTAAATGCTAGTGCTGCAATCTCGGTTGTGCCGCCGCCGATGTTACATACTAAGCCCCCTTGCTCGGCTACGGGCATATTGATGCCTACCGCCGAAAGGATGATGTTTTCGATTAGGGTAACGTCTTTAATGCGCCGCGAACTTTCGGCAACGATTTCTTCGTACATGCGGTGTTCGTTTGCGGATAGTCCCGTAGGAATGCCTAACAGGACTTTCACGCGCGGCGGAAAATAGGTGTCGGGCAAAATTCTAGCGATATATTCGCGCAGTAAAAGCTTTGCCGATTCTGCGTCGGTGATGATGCCGTCGGCAACGGGGTTTATGACGGGCGTTTTTTCGGGTGCTTTGCCTAACATGGCATACGCCGCACTGCCGGTTGCCAGTACCTGCCTATGCTTGCCGCCCGTTAAAAAAGCGATGCTTGTGGGCTCACGCAGGGCGATGCCGTTGCCCGGCAAAAAAATCGACGTGAATGAAGTTCCGATTTCGATAGCGATTTCCATTTGTCGCATAGCTGCGGCCTCCTTTGTATAGGAATATTTTAGTGCGCTGTGATTTTGTGCAGTATGTCGGTTAGCAGCGCAGTCGGCAAGCCGATAATGTTATCGGTACAGCCTTTTACGGCTGTAATCAGCGGCGATAAGGCTTTGTCTTGAAACCCGTACCCGCCCGCTTTATCAAACGGCGCGCCTGACTGAATATAATTATACACGATTTTTTCGCAAAATGCACCAAAAGTTACATAGGATTTTTCAAAATCTTTTATTATTTTTAACGGTTTTTTTGCATTTGCGTCTAAAAATAGGATACTTACGCCGGTAATTACGTGGTGTGTGCGGCCGCACAGCAAGCGGAAAAAGCTTTCGGCTTGGTTTTTGTCGGCGGGTTTGCCTAAAATAACGCCGTTTAAAGCTACCACCGTATCGCAGCCTAGTACCGCTGTGCCGTGCGGCGGGCGGACGCTGCTGTATACCGCTTGCGCTTTTTGGTACGCTAAACGCACGGCCGCCGCTTGCGGAGTTTCATCCGCACTAAGGCTTTCGACTATATCGGGCGGAATGATTTGTATTTTTAAACCGCAAAACCCCGCCGCGATTTTGTGAATAAGCTGTGCGCGGCGGGGCGATGAGGACGCTAAAATAAGATTGTTTATAGGGATATTGGTCATGTGCATATTTAAGTAAATAACTATGCGTTAGAGGGTAAAATTGCGGCTCACCCGATAATTCTACTCTCTAACAGTATTTGAATTTTTTGGCGCGCGCGACTATCGGCGCGGCAATTGCGGTTATGCTGGTTACATAAAAGCCTAGTTTTAGATTGCCGAAGCTAATGCCTAACAAGGCGACGGTGCAAATTCCGAAAGCTATTACCATAATTCCTGCAATCAGCAGTATGAGTAAAAACAGGTTGTATAAGCGTGCATAGCCGTTAGCAAGGCGGTTTTCTTTCATGTTGCGTGAACTTGCGTTTGCGGTAATGGGTACGCCTAATAGTCCCGTAAACGCAACAGCGGCTGCCGCTATGGTAAGGATAATTACCGATACGCTTAGCATTCCGTATGCCCAGCTTATGCCAAACAGTGCGCCCGCAGACGAAAACAATCCGTAGCCCGCATGGGGGTACAAAAACTGAACCGCCATAAAGCCTAAGATTAACGCGCCTGCGATAATTCCGATAGCGTAGCTTATTCTTCTGTCTCTGAACATAATAAATTACCTCCGACAATTTGTGTCTACCCCTATTGTAGCATAAAAAGTATTAAAAGTAAGCAAAGATTAGATTATAATTCAATTAAAAAAACAGGTTTTTCCAAATAGGGGGGTCAAATTGCCCCTTACAGTATTTCTAGATTTTTTTTGTAGGCGCGGGCAAATTCGGCGGCGGCGGTGAGGGCGTCTTTAATTTCTAACGAACAATCGCCCTCTACTTCGGTTTTCATAATTACCGAATCGCCTAATACATCGCAGCTTAACGCTTTTACGCAGCCGCTCATGGCGCGGTCTAGGCTTTCGGCTATGCGCAGGATTACGGATAATTTCATAACCGCGACTAAATCCTCCTCGCGCACGATTTCTTTATATTTTAGCCATTCGGACATATTAAATTCTTCTTGGCGGTGCCCTACCGCTACAAATGACGCCAGTACAAGCTCACGGTGGCTGATTCCGCTGAGATTAGAGTTTAGTATAAAGTATTGCGAATGCTTGGGGTGGTCGTAATATTTTATGCGCATACCCGCATCGTGCAGTAAGGCGGCAACGCGTAAGATTTTAACGTATTGGCGCGGCAGCTTATGCAGTACGCGCAGTTGTTTATATAATTGAATGGAGAGGTTGCATACGTGTTCTGCGTGCGGAATATTAACATCGAAATAGTGCATCATGGTATACACCGAATGCCACAGAACGTCGGTAAGCGGCTTTTCTAACGTGGAGGGTATGGTGTGGTTAAACATAATGCCCTCGCGTATGCCCGAACCCGAAACGGTTATTTTATCAAAGCTTGTTTGATTTAAAAAGCCTTTTACGCACGAAAGCGCACTGGAAAAGATATCGGCGCGCTGTACCGAAAGCCCGCGTATTTTAGAACGCTTGTCCGCGTCTAAAACGCGTATCATATCGTAAATCGAATTGAAATCGTCTAAGGAGACGTTATAATTGTGAATCATCGAAAGCGGATAACGGCGCATACGGCGGCAGATTTTGGCAAGGTTTCTAAAGCTTCCGCCTACGCCGATAAACTGCGTTTCGGGCTCTAATTCTTGCAGCCATGAAATTTGTTTAAATTGGTCGCCTGTGTACGCCTCTATCATGGCGGCTTGTTCTTCGCCCGTCATGTTGGGGTCGTTGAATATATCGGTAAGCGTAATGGTGCCGAACGGCAGATTTTCGCGCTGCAAAATATTGCGGCGGTTGTAGTAAATCAGCTGACAGGACGAACCCGAAATATCCATAATCACAGCTTTGGGAATGTCTAGCGTATTGATTGCGCCTTGATAGATGTGCGTTGCCTCTTCTTCTTCGCTAAGCACCTTAAATTTAAAGCCGCAGACGGAATTTATTTCCTCTAAAAAGCTTTTTTGGTTTTTAGCTCTGCGCGCCGCGTTGGTGGCAAACGCGTAAATCTTAGTTACGTTGTGCGAATCGCACAGCTTTTTAAACATCTTTAAGGTTTTAACCGCCTGCATAATGCGCGAGGGCTTTAAAAAACCGTCACGCTCCATGTCTTGCCCTAGGCGCACTTGTTCGTTAAGCTCATCGAATACTACGAAGTAGCCCCCCGCCAAAATATTTACGATTACTAATCTTGCTGAGTTACTTCCTAAGTCTATAACCGCTATTCTTTCCAACCTTTGTTTCTCCTTGCCTTGCGCGTAAAATTATGTACTGAAAAATTTGTAGGTTTGTAAGACGTACCTAAACAGTATACCATATATTTTTACACATTACAATACCCTTTTGAAAAATTTTTGCGAATTTTTTAAAAAATTTTTATCGGGCGGTTTAAAAACGCTTGACAGAGGCGCGGAGGGTTTTATATAATACGCTTAATTGAATAGAACCTTGCTTAGGGGCGCGGCTTGGGGTATGGAAACCTTAAACGCCGCTGAGATAAAAACGATAAGTTTTTGGTCCCTTAGAACCTGTGAGTTAGTACTCGCGTAGGGAAAGCTAAAGATTGTAAATTTGTAATGCAGTTAAAAGAGTCTTTCCGTATGAAAGGCTCTTTTTTTAAAGCGTTAAGGGTTTATTCAAAAGGAGGCAGATTATGTTTGATTTTAGAAGAAGAGACGGACTTTTCAGAAATTTTTCTGTGGAGGCTTTATCCTTCTTGATTGTGATGGCGGTGTGCGCTGTGGGGCTGGCGGTTGCTTTTTTGGCGTTAAAAAAGCATAAAAAAGCACAGCTGGCGGTTGGCGCGTCGATGTTTATCGGGTTTTTTGTAGGGCTGATTGGCTCGTTGTATTACGGTCTGACGTATGACGGTTTACTGTTATTGGGCGCGTTTGCCTTTTTGGTATTGTTGGGAGGCGCAATCGTATGGTATTGCTATAAAAGTAAAAAAGACTTAAAGCCGCTGATTGTACACGCAACTGCGTTTTTGGTTGCGCTTGCGGGCTTATCCGCGTTATTTGTCGCGTTGGCGTTTCAATTAGAGGAAGTATCGTTTGGGGCAGAAAGCGGAAATTCGGGCGTCGGCTTTATTGTAGGCTTTTTGGCACCTTGTATTACCGCAAGCGTAGTAACGGCGTTTGTTCTTTCTAACAAGGGGCGCACTGCCGTTTTTACCTCGCGCGATTTAACGTATGCGGCGGTCATGCTGTCTATCGCTATCGCGCTAAGCTACGTAAAGGCGCGTTTCCCGATGACGGGGGGCGGCATAACGCTGGCGGCATCGCTGCCTATTATGCTGTACTGCTATTACTTCGGGCTTAGAAAGGGCGCGGTAATCGTATCTGCCTTTATAGCGTTTCAGTTTTTACAGGGCGCGTGGATTGTGCATCCTGTACAGGCAATCCTAGATTATGTAGTAGCGTACGGCGCGTTGATTTCGTTTGCTATATTTAATAAAAGGCTTAACGAAAAATGGTTTAAAACTAAATTTCCTATTTTGTTTTTTATAGCGGGCTTACTGTATATTGCCGTGCGCTACACCAGTCATGTGGTAGCGGGCGTTGTGTGGTTTAAAGACCTTGTTGCGGAGGGATGGAAGTTACTTCCCTATTCGATGGTGGTAAACTCGTACACCATAGTCGATGCCGCGATTGCGCTGATTGCGGGCTTGTTTTTGTTGTGCAGCAACTCGTTTAGAAAGCAGCTAGAATCGGCGGGCGGATTAAGCGGACAAGGGCTTGACGGCGGCCTTGCGACTTCGTCGGACGCTGAGGGCGTTGACGCTGCGGTGGGAGTTTCGGCTGATGCTTTGCAAAATGCCGATGCTGCCCAAAAAGACGATTAGAGAGGACGAACCCGCGCTGATAAACGGCAGCGGCAGTCCAGTAGGCGGAATACTGCCCGTTACTACCGCCACGTTTACCAGGGTTTGAATAGCGATAATGGCGGCAATGCCGGACGCTAAAAAGCAGCCGAAACGGTCTGCGCTGTTTTGGGCGATGCGCACGGCGCGTACAATAAGCAGCATATAGCCGCAAAATAAGATAAAGCAGCCGAATAAGCCTAATTCTTCCCCGATGATGCTTAAAATAAAATCGCTTTCGCTGAACGGCAGAAAGAGGTATTTTTGGCGCGAATTAAACAGTCCTAGCCCGAATAATCCTCCGCTGCCTAATGAATAGTAAGATTGTATCAGCTGATAGCCCTCTGCTAGCGGTGATTGCCACGGGTCTACAAACGCCATAAGACGGCTTAGCCGATACGGCTCGATGATAATGAGTATGGGGATTAGCGCGGCAAAAGGAATTAGGAGTATAAGCATATGCTTAATTTTTGCGCCGCCGATAAACAGCATAGCAAACATCAATAGCCCTACGCATATGGTTATGGACATGTTGGGCTCTAAGATAATTAGTACGCACATAGCTAGCCCTGTTAGCAATACGGGTAGAATGCCTATAAAGCTGCCCATTTTTTTATAATGCTTAGACATGTATGCGGCGGCAAAAATGATAAACGCGAACTTGGCGATTTCGCTGGCCTGCAAGGTGAAAAACGGCAGGTTTATCCATCGGCGCGCGCCATAGTTTTCTACCCCTACGCCTGGGATAAAGACTAAGATTAACAGCAAAAAGCCTACGCCCAAAATAATAAACCTTAGCTTGACTAAGCGGCGGTAATTTAAAAAGGTAAGCCCGATTAACGCGGCAAAGCCGAATACCGCGCCGAACAGCTGCTTGTACATAAAATAAAAGCGGTTGCCGTAATTGATTTCGGCGTTGTACATACTGGCGGAAAAAACCATTAAAACGCCGAAACCCGTTAAAAGCACCGTTACTGTCAGCAGCAGCTTGTCGATTTTTCCGCTGTTTTGAAAAAGCGCGGGACTATGGATTTTTTTGTTTTTTTTTGCGGTTATGGTACTTGTTCTCCTATTGCGTAAAAAACCAAAGCATAGCGCGTCTTACTTTTTATAATTAACTTTTGTTTTCCCGCAGACTAGGCAGTCGCAAATTTGCGGGTCAGCCGCGCAACAGTTTGTTTTTTTGCACGTGCCGCGTACCACTCGGTACGCAAACGTGCAAAAAAACAAAGCGTAGCGCGGATCACCCCAAATTTGCGACTGCCTCCGCGAAGGCGTTTCCGCGCGCGGCATAATCCTTAAACATATCAAAGCTTGCGCAGGCGGGAGAAAGCAATACGTTTTGCGCGGGGGTTTGTGCGCAAGCGGATACGGCGTCTTGTAGCGTATCTTTTTTTTCTACGGTATGTTTTTTTGTATAGCCTGTTGCGGCGGCACTGCGCAAGATAGTATCTGCCGCCTCGCCTATAGCCGCTATATATACCACGTTGTCGGGCAGATTGGCAAACAATTCGTCAAATGAACAGCCTTTTTCTTTGCCGCCTAAAATTAAGGCGCAGGTGCCTTGCATGGCTTTTGCCGCCGCTAAGCTTGCGGCGATGTTTGTGCCTTTTGAATCGTTATAAAAGTTTTTTCCGTTTTGATGTGCTATAAGCTGTACGCGGTGCTTTTCGCCCTCGAATTCGCGCAAAACTTCGGCAATTACGCTGTTTTCTACCTCTAAAAGCTTTGCGGCGCACACGGCAAAAAGGCAATTGGAAAGGTTGTGTCCGCCTATAAGGCGGATTTGATTAACGGCTATAATCGGCTGATTATCATAGTAGACTGTGCCGTCTGTCACGTACGCGCCGTGAACCTTTCCTGTTCGGCTTGTATATAAAACGCGCGAATCGGGACGAAAATTTTTAAAGCAGTACAGCGGAATATCGTCTTGCGAAACAATTAGATATTCGGCCTTAGTTTGATTTTTTGCAATGGCGCATTTTGCCGCCGCGTATGCGTTAAAGCTGCCGTGTCGGTCTAGGTGGTCGGGCGAAATATTGGTAATGATTGCGATATGGGGTTTAAGCGTAATACTATCCTCTAACTGAAAGCTTGAAAGCTCGCAAACGGCAATATCGGGCTTTGTAAACACGGCGGTATGCGCGAATGAAACGCCGATGTTGCCGCATACGGCCGCATTTTTGCCCGCGCGCTTTAAAATTTCGCCTAATAGTGAAACGGTGGTAGTTTTGCCGTTTGTGCCTGTAATGCCGATTAGCGTGCCGCTAAACAGCCGTGCGCCTAACTCTGCCTCGCCGTAGATTTCTAGTTTCAGGGACTTTGCCAGCTTATAAATTTTATGCGTCGGCGCAACGGACGGACTGGTAATAATTAAATTAAATTCCGATACAAATTTGCGCGAAATAATGCGCGCGTTTGCTGCCTCGTCTGCTACGGTTACCTGTGCGCCTAGTTTGGCAAGTGCCTCGCCTGCCCCTTGCCCGCTGATTCCGTTTCCGATAATTAAAACCTTTCGGTTACCAAAAAATTCGCGCATAAGCTATGTTTATGCGCGAAGGGTTTATATTATGTTGTAAGCGGGAGAAAGATAAACGAAGCTGTATTAAAAATGAGGTTCAGACGGGCAACAGTTTAATTTTCGGCAAGGAGCTGTACCTTATATGTACGCGACGAAGCCGAAAATTAAAGCGTAGCCCGTATCAACCCATTTTTATTACAGCTTAACGAAGTCTGCTGCGCCGTGCTTACAAATCGGGCAGATGTAGTCGGGCGGCAGAGGCTCACCCTCGTATATGTAGTTGCAAATTACACAGCGGTAACCTTTTTTGGCGGCGGCAGCGGGTTTGGGCTTAATGTGGCGTTGATAGTACGCATACGTTACGCTTTCGGCATCGCTTAGTACCGCGCTTTCGGTTAGCTGTGCCGTAAAGAGTGTATGCGTGCCGTAGTCTGCCGCGCCTGTAACGGTACACGATAAAAATGCGTTGGTGTTTTCGGTTAGGTACAATAAGCCGTTTTTACTGCGCGCAACCGACTTTATACCGCTAAATTTATCCGCTTTTTTGCCCGACTGATACCCGAACCGCTTATAGATATCAAACGGCGCGTTTTCGGTAAGCACGGAAAGGTTAAACTTGCCCGTATTTTTAATCATGTCGTGCGTAAGCGTTTGCTTGTTGACGGTTATTAAGCACACAAACGGCTCTGCACTGGTAACTTGGATAAAGGTATTGGCGATACACGCGTTGTCCTTGCCGCCCTCGTGTGCGGATAATACATACAGGCCGTAGCCGATTTTAAATAAAGCCTCGTTCATGCTTAAATAAGCTCCTTTATGTGCAATTTTTACATAGTCCGCTAAAAGAAATGTTACAGCCCGCAACCTTAAAATTATCCGATTGTACGTCTGACAATAGGTGCGAAAAGTCGCCCTCTACGTCAAAAACCGTGCGGCATTTATCGCATACAAAATGATAGTGCGGATGCAGATGGTGGTCGTAGCGCGCGCAGCCGTAAAAGTCGCCTATATAGACAAGCTGTCCGTTTTGCGCCATTTGCCGCAAGTTTCGGTATACGGTTGCCTTTCCGATAGACGGGTGCTTTAAGGCAACGTATTCGAAAACCTGTTCTGCGCTGGCGTGAACGTTAAGCTCTTTGACGGCGTTATAAATCAGCTGCCGCTGCACCGTGTTTTTTAGCTTAGTATTTTTCATAAATTACTTTTTAAAATAGCGGTTTAATAGCCCTTGAAACGCCATGCCGTGCCGCGCTTCGTCTTTACACATTTCGTGTACCGTATCGTGAATAGCGTCTAGATTAAGCTGCTTTGCCTTGGTAGCAAGGTCTTTTTTTCCTTGCGTTGCGCCGTGCTCGGCCAGTACGCGCATTTCCAGGTTTTTTTGGGTGGACGCGTCTACAACCTCGCCTAACAGCTCGGCAAACTTTGCGGCGTGTTCGGCCTCTTCAAAGGCGATTCTTTTATACGCCTCGCCGATTTCGGGAAAGCCCTCCCTATCCGCTTGGCGGCTCATGGCTAAATACATGCCGACTTCGGTGCATTCGCCTAAAAAGTTTTGCCGCAAGCCCTCTATAATTTCGGGGTCTGCGCCTTTGGCAACGCCGATTCTGTGCTCGTCCGCAAACACAAGCCCTGTTTTAGAAACCTCTATAAACTTAGACGCGGGCGCTTTACACAGCGGGCATTGAACGGGCGGTGCTTTGCCCTCGTGGATATGTCCGCAAATGGTACAACTAAACTTTTTCATAATAATTCACCTCCTAGTGATAGCAGTTATTAAATGATAACCATTATCATTATAAGGTAAAAAACCTTATTTGTCAATACTTTTCGACAAAATTTTTAAAAGTTTTTTTGGGAATGGAGAATGGAGAATGGAGAATTTCGGGGTGGACGTTAGCGGACGGGGTGGAAAGAAAAACGCCTTTCCACCCCGTCCGCTGACGCGTCCACCCCTCAAGAGGGGAATTTTTTAACGGCTGATTTCCTTAGTACTTTCGTAGAGGGGGATTTTTTATAGGTCTATTTTTATAAAGTCAATCAATGAGGGGAATTTTTTTAAGGATTATTTTTAAATTCCCTTGTGTATCTGCCTTATGCGACTTAGGTTTCGGCGCATTCTATGCCGATGCAAAGACCTAGCTTAAAACCCTCTGTAAAGTAGAAGTCTATTTGTTCTAGCCAACCTTCGTCTAGGCTGTCTATTAGGCTTTCGTGCAAGGCAAATGCTTCCGCGCTTATTGTTTGTTTAAGCTGTTCATATAGACGGTTTTGCTCTGTGTACGGCGGCATATTGGGATTTATCATATTTTCAATATTTCCTCTTTTGCCGTTAAAAATATCTCTGATTGCCGAAGTTTTCATGGGGTGTACTCTCCTTTATTATAGTATAGTAAAATTATAAGATAACATTTGAAATCTGTCAAGTATTTTGATAACATTTGTGATATTATTTTACTATGAGTTATTTATTGCCTCAGAGATTAAAAGAGTTGCGGATTGAAAAAGGATTATCACAAAGAAATCTATCAAAGGCTACTGGATTAAGTCAGCCTGCAATAGTTCATTGGGAAAACAACAAAAGAGTTCCGAATGCAGAAGTTGTTATGGTTATCGCTAATTTTTTTGGTGTTACAGCGGGGTATCTTTTAGGTTTGGAGGATTAAATATTTTCTTTCCACCCCGTCTGATTGAGGGACTGGGCTTTTCTTTCTGCCCTATCTGATTGGGGGACTGGGCTTTTCTTTCCACCCTATCTGATTGAGGGACTAGGCTTTTCTTTCCACCCCGTCTGCTACGCAGCCACCCCTCAAGAGGGGAATTTTTTAACGGCTGATTTCCTTAGTACTTTCGTAGAGGGGAATTTTTTTAAGGTCTATTTTTATAAAGTCAATCAATGAGGGGGATTTTTTAAAGGGGTATTTTTAAAAAGTCAATCAATGAGGGGGATTTTTGGGGTTTATTTGGTTGACAGTTTTTAAATATTATTTTAGAATTAAAATTACTATAATTCTTAGGAGGAATGTGATATGAAAAAGTTTACGGTGATACTGGCATCTATGGTGTTGTGCTTGGGTACGGTTGGTTTACTGGCGGGGTGCGGAGAGGTGTATGATGATACGGATTTAAGAAATCAGTTAGAACAGCTTAGAGAACAACTAGACGAATTACAGAATACGGAGGAGGATGGGATTTATTATTGGTTAGGCGAAACGTTTACGTATGTAAATTCGGGAATTGAATGGTTTAGTATTAAGGTAGAGATTAGTCCTACTAGTTCGGACCATTTTCGTATGACACTAACAAACCTAAATATGCCTGGTGTGTCTATGAATGTGTATTTAGCATCAAGAAGATTCAACAGTAATAATAATACTTGGGCGTCGGAGTTTTCTCTATCATCTAGTAGCTTGGGAATTGGGCAAAGCTATTCACAGAGTGGATATACTATCTCTAGTTTTCCAGCTACACACATCTATTTCTTCCACCCAACAGGAATCCCCCTTTACGCTATATTTAATGTAGCTCATTAACACCGTCTTGCTTTGTGCGTCTTTTCAGCACGTTTGATTGAGGGACTGGGCTTTTCTTTCCACCCCGTCCGCTGACGCGTCAATGGGTCGTTCGTTCCTCACTCCCCGCTTTGGCTAAAAACACGGTGTGTTTTTGCGGCTAAAGCCGCCGCGTCGCGCCTACAAGAGGGGAATTTTTTAACGGTTTAATTATAAATACTTAGCCGACAATTTCAATTTTCCATTTTCCATTCTCCATTTTAAAACTGTGTTTGTTACATTCCCTGTACTACTAAGGTTATGGCTAAGCAGATTGAACCTACGGCGGCGGTTATGGCGGTGTAGGCGGTTACAATTTTGTGTTCGTGTATACCTTTGCGCTCGAAGTGGTGGTGCAAGGGCGCCATTAAAAAGATTCGTTTGCCTTTGGTGGCTTTAAAGTATAGTACTTGGATAATAACGGAGGCGCACGTTAGCACGTACATAATGCCGATGATGGGTGAATATAGGCTCATGCCCGAAACTACCGCGACACTGCCTACTGCGCCGCCTAAAGCTAACGCGCCTGTATCGCCCATAAAAATTTTGGCGGGAAAGCCGTTAAAGCACATAAAGCCTACTATTGCGCCGATAACGGCGGCGCAGAATATCAGTAGGTTGGTAAATTCGCCGCGCAAGGCTTGTCCTTCCCCGAAAATTAGGGTGGCAGCAAAAATTAGCCCCGCGTTAAACAGCATATACACTAGTGTAACGGAACTGGCTAGTCCGTCTAAGCCGTCGGTAAGGTTGACGGCGTTTGTAAAGGCTAAAAAGATTAGGATAAACAGCGGAACGGCCATCCACCCTAGCGATACGCGCTGTAAGGTAAACGGAATAAAAATGCTGCCTGCTACGGTTTCGTTATAGTAGGCAAATAATGAAACCACTAGCGCAATTGCCGTTTGAAACAATATTTTTTGCCATGCGGACAAGCCTTTATTTTGCTTAAAATAAATTTTAATAAAATCGTCTAAAAAGCCTACTACGCCGTAGCCGACGCTTATCAGCAGTGCGACAATCATTAGCGTAGCATCGCGCGTCATGCACGAAAGCGCACCCGCCGCGATTGCAACGATGATGCCGATTCCGCCCATCGTGGGCGTTCCGCTTTTGGACGCGTGGTTGTCTACGTAATGCAAAACGGTTTGCCGCATCTTTAGCTTTTTAGCAAAAAAGATTACAACAGGCATAACGACAACGCTAACGGTAAGCGCGGTAAAAAATGCAAGTAAGGTACGCCACATAATTTTTAAAGTTAGTAAAGTTTAGGTTATAGTTTTTTCTTCTATCAGGCTTAATATATATTGCTCGTCGTTGTAGGGGATTTTTTGACCGCCTGCAGTTTCGATGTACTGCTCTGCCCCTTTGCCTGCTACTAAAACCACATCGCCCGATTCGGCAAACTCTACGGCTTGTTTGATAGCGGTTTTGCGGTCGCTTACCAGGCGGCACAGCGTGCGGCGGCTGGGACATACGCCGTTTGCGATTTCGGAGATAATGGCTTCGGGCTGTTCGTTTCGGGGGTTGTCGCTGGTGATAAAGCAGTAATCCGACTTTTCGGATACGATTTTGCCCATAACGGGACGTTTAGAGGGGTCGCGATCGCCGCCGCAGCCGAATACCGTAATAACGCGGCGCGGCGCAAATTCGCGGATTGCGCTAAGAATGTTAGAAAGCCCGTCATCGGTGTGCGCGAAATCTACGATTATACTGCACTTTGAGGTGTTGATGATATTAAACCGTCCGTCTACCTTTTTTACCGCCTTAATACCTGCTACGATGTGTTTTAGCGGAATGCCTAAGCTGCCTGTAACGGCGGCGGCGCACAGCGTGTTGTACATATTAAATTTTCCCGGCAGACTGAATTTTATATCCGCTATATCGTCTTTTAAATTTAAAATGTATGCTAAGCCGTCGGGACTCATGGAAAGGCGGATTGCAAAAATATCGGCGGGATTGTAACAGCCGTAGGTAACAAAGGGCAGCTTGCATAGCGCGGCTAACTCGCGTCCTTTTTCGTCGTCGGCGTTAAATACGCAGAATTTAGTGTGCTTTTTAGTAAACAGGCGTTTTTTTGCGTTGAAATAGTTTTCCATGTTGTTAAAGAAATCTAGGTGGTCGCGTGAAAAATTAGTGAAAGCCGCCGCATCAAAAACTACGCCCTCTAATTTGCTAAGCGCAAGCGCGTGCGCAGATGCCTCCATAACTACATACTCTACGCCCGCCCCTACCATATCCGCTAAGATTGCATGAAAATCCGTCGGGTCGGGTGTGGTAAGCAAGGCCTCGCGGCGTTCTGCGCCTATATAGATAGCGGTGGTTCCGATTACGCCGACTTTTTTTTTGGCCGCTTCTAAAATGCTTTTTATGATGTAGGTGGTGGTGGTTTTTCCGTTAGTACCCGTAACGGCGATAAGCTTTAATTTTTTTGCGGGCTCGCCGTAAAAGCGTGCGGCTGCCCGCGCAAGTGCGGCGCGCACATCGGGCACGATTAGGTGCGGTAAGTTGGTTTGGGTGTGTCGACTGCACACGAGTGCCGCCGCGCCGTTTTGGGCAGCGAAAGCAGCAAATTCGTGTCCGTCGGTTTGCGTACCCTCGATACAAAAGTATAAGCTGCCCTTTTTTACTGCGCGGCTGTCAAATACTAAATCGGTAATTTCGATATCCTTATATTCTGCGGGACATTCGGGCAAAAGCCTTGATAGTTTCATAGTGTTGGCTGTTCTCCTTGTGGCTTTATATCAGTGTAAAACAAGGCTTGCAGCTTTTGTGCGGTTTCGCAAAAGTAGACGCTTTTCGACAGCTAAAAAATTCGCGCCGTTTATGCTAGCCGCTTAACCGTAAGAGTACTACGTCGTTTTGCGGAATTACGGTATCGGGAATAGGAAGGGTGCTTTCGACAATTCCCTCTTCTCCTGCAATTTCAAACGCTAGTTTCATTTGCGTAAGAATAGCCGCTGCTTCTTGCGGGGTTTTGCCTATCAGCATGGGCATGGTAACCGTAGGCACGGGTTCGGCAGGCTGTGAGGGCAATAAGCCCGTATAATTAAATATGCGGCCGAAAACATCGCCGACGTGCGGCGCGGCGACTAAGCTGCCGTAATACGCGCCTGGTGCGGGCTCGTCAACTAGCATTAAAATGGCGTATTTCGGGTTTTCTACGGGCGCAAAGCCGATAAAAGACGATACGTACTTTCCTTGTGCGATGCGTCCGTCTGTGCCGTATTTTTGCGCCGTACCTGTTTTGCCGCCGATTCGGTAGCCTGCTACTTGCGCTTTTCTTCCGCTGCCGTCTGCCACGACGTTTTCTAAAAGCTGTTTGATTTGCGCGCTTGTGGCGGGGCTTATGGCTTGCCGCACGGCTTTGGGGCGGCGGTCAAAAATGCGTCTGCCTTGAAAATCTTCTATGGTTTTGACAAAGTACGGCTCGTACAGCGTGCCGCCGTTTACTGCCGCGCCCAGTGCGGTAATCAGCTGCAACGGCGTAACGGCAACGGCTTGCCCGAATCCGATTCGTGCAAGGTCGATGTTTTTTACAATTTTGCGGTCTAATAAAATGCCGCGACTTTCCCCGTAAAAGTCTACGTTGGTTTTTTGATTAAACCCGAAATCTAACAGTTTATCGTATAATTTATCTGTGCCTAATCGGGACGCCAAATTCATAAATACTACGTTACAGCTGTTTTTAACACCCTCTTCCAGCGTTTGTGAACCGTGCCCGATACTGCGCCAACAGCGGATGCGTTGCCCGTCTACCAGGTGCGAACCGCGACAGTAAAAGGTATCGCGCCCGGATACTAAGCCGTGTTCGATAGCGGCGGCGGTAGTAAAAATTTTAAACGTAGAACCGGGTTCGAATACGTCTACTATCATGCTGTTTTTTGAAAGTGCGTTTAAAAGGTCTATATCGTGGCGCGGCGGCGCGTTTAAATCGAATGACGGCAAGGCGGACATTGCTTTAATGCCGCCGTCGGTAACGTCCATAACAATCATAGACGCACCTTGCGCACCCCATTCCTGCATGGCGGACAGTACGGCAAAATCGGCAAAGGCTTGGATATTTTTATCCGCAGAAAGTGTAAGGTTAAAGCCCGGAATGGCGGGAACAAAGCGCGTAACCGTTTTGTCTGTTTCGCGCCCCGTTAAATCGGTGTTGGTAAACGCAAAGCCGTCTATGCCTTTTAAAAACTTATCGTAATAGCCCTCTATGCCGTTTTGCCCTACGTTATCGATGTTGGTAAAGCCTAGTACTTTACTAAAAGACGCGCCCTGCGGATAATTGCGTTGGGTGTCGGGTGTTAGGTATACGCCGTTTAAATTAAGTACGCGCAGTTTTTCTGCCGTTTCTTCGGGCACTTTTCGCGCCAGTGTTACCTCGCTTATAATGCGGCTGATAGATTCTAATACCCTTTTTTCGTCTAAGACTAAAATATCCGAAAGGATTTTTGCGGTTTGCGGTTTATCCGTTACGGCGCGCGGGCGTACATATACGGTAAATACGTCTTTATTGTCTACCCAAATATTTCCTGCCGCGTCGTAAATTATGCCGCGCGGCGCGCCTAACGGCAAATCGCGGTACCATTGCTGTGCCGCTCTGGTTTGCAAATCGCGCCCTTGGTACAGCTGAATATACGCAAGCCGCCCCGTTAAGGCGGTAAATAAAAAGATTATTGCTATGATAATAAACAATAATCTCTTTCGTGTCGATACTAAATTAGGGCGGCTCAACTTATATATACCTCCTAAGAAGTGTTTGATTTTGTAAGCGCGCAGTGCGGCGACTTAAATCTACACTTCTCTTACGGGAGGCGCGCAGCCTTCCCGAAAGCTAACCAGACGAACCGCTAAGCCAACGGGAAAAACGGTCGAACGGATTGGTTTGCGGCTCGATAGCAGCGGGGGCAGAAAAACCGATACGCGGTATTTCGGTTGCACCGTCAGCTATTTCCATATCTAGCTCTACGGCAAGTCCCCTAATATAGGCGGGGTCGGACAGCGCGGAAATTTCGGAGGCTTGCCTGCTGAGGGTTTGCATGCGCAAGGCTTGCTCGGCTTCTAGGGCGTCTAAGCGCGCGGTTGCGTTAGAAATAGCAATGCTTGTACCGATTACAACGGCGGCTAACACTACCACTGCGGCTAAGTACGCAATTACCGTCCACTTGTTAAAAAGCTTCGCGGTTGCTGCGGGTGCATTAACACGAGCCGTTTCACGCTTGGCAGGCTTTTCTTTTATGGTAGGCATAACGTCCTCGTGCGGGCGTTTTTTAGCCGTTCTCGCGCTTTCGCCTATGTACTGGCCGCGCGGCGCGTACACATCGCTGGGCGAATTAAAAGCGCGGTCGAAAACCCCGCGGTCGGGGCTTGCGGGACGCATTTCGTCCGTACCGTGCTTCATTCGTTCGGCGTCGCTGTCGGGAATGGTAATGTAATGCCCGTAGCGTTCTTTTTCGGTACTTACTTGACTTCTGCCGTAAATAATCCTACTCATATGATATGTTCCGTCCTTTGTCTTTATGTTTTTTGTTGGATACTATATTTTTTCTATCACCCGCAGCGTCGCGCTTTTGCTGCGCGGGTTTTGCGATAGTTCGTTTGGGGAGGGCCTTATGCCCTTGCTGCCGATTAGCCTGCCTTTGGCTTTGTTTGCGCACACGCATACGGGAAGGCTTTTGTCGCATATGCAATCGGCTGCTAACTGCTTGAATTTCTGCTTTACTACACGGTCTTCTAAGGAGTGAAAACTTATCACTGCCAGGCGGCTTTGCGGGCTTAAACGGTTAAACAGAACGTTTAGCGCGGTATCTAGTCCGCTTAGCTCGTCGTTGACCTCGATGCGCAGGGCTTGGAAGGTGCGTTTTGCAGGATTTCCGCCTTTATGAAACGGCGGGTAGCACGCGGCTACAAGCTGTGCCAAACGGGCGGTTGATTCTATCGGCGCGGAGTTTCTTTGGGTAACAATGGCTCTTGCGATGCGTCTGGAAAGCTTTTCTTCGCCGTATCGGTACAGCACCCGCGCAAGCTCTTCCTCGCTGTATCCGTTTACAATGTCTTTGGCGGTTTTGCCGCTTTGTTGGTTCATGCGCATGTCCAGCGGCGCATCTGCCATGTAACTAAAACCGCGCGCGCACGCGTCTAACTGTCGGGAGGAAACGCCTAAGTCTAACAGTGCGCCGTCTATGTATGCAATTTTAAGCTGATTTAGTATTGCGTCTGCGTTTTTGAAGTTGTCGTGAATTACGGTGTAACGTCCTGCAAACTCGGGGTTTTTACTAAATCGGTTTTGGGTGTGCCGCACGGCCTCTGCGTCGCGGTCTGTGGCGATAAGCCGTCCTCCTAGCTGTAATATCTGTTCGCTGTGCCCGCCCCCGCCTGCCGTGCCGTCAAAATACAGTTTGTCCTTTTGCACATTCAGCGCGCCGACGGTTTCGTTCGGCATTACGGGAATATGGTAGGTGTTGGAGGGGTTTTCTTTTTTCATGATAATAAGTTATGGGATGCCCGTAAAGACCAAAGTTCGGTTTTGGGAGGAGGAGGCCCTCCGAACACGGTCTTTACGGCTCCCGTCTGCATTGCTCTAAGATGTCAAAAAGCTTGTCGTATTCTTCGTTGGATACATCGCTGTAAACATTCCATGCCGCCTCGTCCCAAATCTCTACACGGTTGCCCGCGCCCACCGTTACGATGTTTTTGGTAAGGCCTGCTTGCTTGATTAAATTTGACGGGATGGTTATGCGCCCTTGCTTATCCTCTTCGGCAAAAAAACCGGAGGAAGAAATTATGCGCTGGGCTTTGGTTTTATCGCCCGACGAAAGGCTGATGCCGGAAAATAAATCTGTAAGCATGGTTTCGGCTTCTTCTTTTTTGTACAAAACTAAACAGCCGTTAGGCCCGCGCATTATAAAGGGATTGTCGCCTAGCAGCTCCTTTACCTTAGGAGGTATGCGGATACGTGATTTTTCATCTAATTGATGACGGTAAAGAAAGCTATACAGTGCCACGTTTCTTAGACCTCCTTTGCAAGATTTGTTCAAAAATTTAACCCAAATCGTGAATATATTGCAATTATAACACATATAATAACCTTTGGCAACAATTTTTAACCATTTTTGACCCTTTTTTTAAAATTTTTTTTGTGTTTTTTTTCGTGTTTTACCTTGAACGCTTGATTATTTAAGCAAAATCAGTTACAATATCGGTATGGAAATCAATTTGACCCTAAAAGATGTGTACGCGGCGCGGGAAAGAATGGCGGATGCCGTACATGAAACAGGTTTTTTTTCTTCGGCTACGTTTTCTGCCCTTTCGGGATGCAAAATGTATCTTAAATGCGAAAACATGCAAAAGACCGGTTCGTTTAAGGTGCGCGGCGCGTACAACAAAATCGCTAAGCTTTGTAAAACTCAAAAGCTTTCGGCGGTGGTTGCGGCAAGCGCGGGAAACCATGCGCAGGGCGTAGCCTATGCGGCGGCGGCGCACGGCATTCCTTCGGTTATTGTTATGCCGCGCGGTACGCCGATTGCTAAAATTTCGGCAACGGCAGGCTACGGCGCGCAGACGGAATTATTCGGTGAATATTATGATGATGCTTGCGCGCACGCAATGCAAATCGCGCAAGAAAAAAAGGCGAAATTTATTCATCCTTTTGATGATGAGGACATTATTGCGGGTCAGGCGACGCTTGCGGTTGAAATGCTTAACGCAAAGCCCGATTTAGATACGATTATCGTTCCTGCCGGTGGCGGCGGATTGTTAGCGGGTGTAGCGTTTGCTGCCAAACAAATTAAGCCTTCGGTTAAGGTGTACGGTGTGCAGGCGGAAAAGGCCGATGCGATTAAGCAATCGTTTAATGCAAAAAAGCTTATTGCGCATAAGGATATTTTTACGATTGCGGACGGAATTGCCGTAAAAAAGCCGGGCGCGCTTACGCTTGCGTATATCCTAAAATACGCAGACGGTATATTTACGGTTTCGGACGATGAGATTGCCGAAACGATTATCCTATTGTTAGAGCGCGGAAAAATGGCGGTTGAGCCCGCAGGCGCGGCTTCCCTTGCGCTTGCCGTTAGTAAAAAGCTGGATTTAGCGGGTAAAAAGGCCGCTTGCATACTTTCGGGCGGTAATATCGATGTAGGGTTTGTGCATAAGATTATCGAAAAAGGCTTAATCAGCCGCGGCCGCCAAATGAAATTAAGCGTGGTGCTGCCCGATAAGCCAGGCGCATTAGAGGGCTTTGCGGGCGTTATGGGGCGCAACAACGCAAATATAATTTCGGTTCAGTACGACCGTTCCAGCGCGGAGCTGCGCCTAAACGAAACTATTTTGCATATCGCGTTTGAGGCTGCAGGACATGAACACGGCAAGCAAGTAATTAAAAACCTACAAAAAGCAGGCTTTGTGTTAGCTAAAGGATAAAGGAGAAAAAAAACGCTATGAAAAAAATCATTCAATCCGATGCCGCGCCGAAAGCGGTTGGGCCGTATTCGCAAGGCGTTGCCGTAAACGGTTTTTTGTTTTTGTCGGGGCAAATCCCTATTAACCCCGTGATAGGAAAACTAATTGCGGGCGGCGTAAAAGAACAAACGCGTCAAGTTTTGTTAAACATTGACGCGCTGTTAAAAGACGCAGGACTGCGTGCAGAACATGTAGTTAAGGCAACTGTTTTTTTAACGGATATAAGTAAATTTACCGAAATGAACCAAGTGTACGCAGAATATTTTTGCGCATACCCCCCTGCCCGTTCGTGCGTTGAAGTAAGCAAGCTGCCCTTAGGCGCACAGGTGGAAATAGAGGTTGTAGCAGCGTTGCAAAAATAAAACATAGAAAGCGCAAAGCCTATCAAAGCAATTTTTAGCCGTTTTAAAAGATTTTTAAAGGTATGTTTTCTAGTATATCACACGACGTTAAATAGTAAGGAATTCCGTTTATGCAGTGCGTGATTCTTTTTTTGTAGTTGCGGCCGTGAATGTGTCCGTATACAACGGCATCAACGTTGGCCGCAGTAATCGCCTCTGTTACGGGGGTGCTTTTTTGTGGGTTGGAAAAAGGCGGATAATGCGTCATAACTATCAGCTTATCGCCTTCTTGCCGAATTTTTTGCGCGGCGTCTAACGACATTTTTATGCGCAAAACTTCGCGCGTGTAAATTTTTTCGCTTTCTGCCGTGCCGTCCGGTTCTGTCCATCCGCGGCTGCCCGCTATAATAAAGCTGCCTATTTTTACACAATCGTTTTGAATTACATAAGTTCCCTTTCCGACCGCGCTTCTAACTGCCGAAACGGATTTCCACCAATAATCATGGTTGCCGCGCAAAATAACCTTGCTGCCCTTAAACGAAGCAATAAAATCTAAATCTGGCTGTGCGTTTTCTAATTGCATAGCCCAGCTGATGTCGCCCGCGATAAGTAAGATATCGTTATCGGTAAGCGTATTGTTAAGATTTTCGGTAAGGGCTTCGGCGTAATTTTCCCACGCACCGCCAAAAATATCCATAGGTTTTGGGTTGTGAATGGATAAATGCCAATCCGAAATTGCGTAGATGTTCATGCGAAAAGTATAGCGTATTAAGCCGAATTTGTCAAGCAGGACGCGGCGGATATGTTAGTATTTTACCACGCGGTGGGAACGCCGTGGTCAAAGTGCCAGTAATTCCCTTGCGTTGCGGGTTCGGTTTCGGAATAATAGTAGCGGTTTGCGTTTACAACCTGTGTATTATTGCCTGTGTTTATGGCGTTAAACTGCGCCGCGCTTTCTCCGCCGTAGTAGACGGTAGTTAAGGCGTTGCAATTGCGGAACGCATCGCTTTGGATTTGCGTTACGCTTGCGGGAATGACAATGCTTGTTAGTGCGCTGCAACCGTTAAAGGTGTTGTCGCGGATGGTGGTAACGCCGTGCGGGATTATGATGCTTGTTAAGCTTGTGCAGCCGTTAAACGCGTGCGCCCCTATTTCGGTAATACTTGCGGGCAGTGCGATTTCGGTTAGGCTTACACAGCCTTGGAACGCGCTGTTGCCGATAGACGTTACGCTGTTAGGGATTGTTACGCTAACTAGGTTCACGCTGTCGCGGAAGGCGTTGTTCGGGAGTGCCGTAACGGTGTCGGGAATGACAACTTCCGTTAGGTTCATGCGGAAATTGTTTACCGCTGCGCTTGCGTTAAAATGCCACTTGACCGCCGCGTTGGGGCTGTTGCCGAACGCATTGGCGATGTTGGAAACGGTAGAGGCAATTTCTACAAAGGTAAGCGCGGAATTGTTGCGGAACGCATCGCTGCCGATTGCGGTTACGCCGTCTGCGATGATTACGGTTTCTACGCCGCCCATGCCGTTAAAGGCGTTGTTGGCGATTTGCGTGCCGTTTAAGCCGTCTATGCGCACCGTTTTTAGCGATTGCGGAATAAAGCTAGCTTGCCCGTTCATGTTTTGCGCGCCGAATATGTAGCCGAAGTGCGTGTTGTTTCCGCCGTTGCGGTTTTGTCCGCTAAACGGAATACTTAGGGTTTCTAAACTTTCCGTGCCGCTGAACGCGCCTAAGCCAATCGAGGTTACGCTGTGCGGAATGGAAACGCTGGTTAGGCTTGTATTGTCGGCAAATGCGTTAGGTGCGATTGCGGTTACCGCTATTCCGTCAACCTCTTCGGGGATAGCGATTGCGCTAGATGTGCCGAAGTAGCCTGTAATGCTGCTGCCTATCATGCCGAAGTTGTCGGGGTCGTCGTCGGGGTCGGGGTCTGTGGGGTCAGTGCCGCTATCAGCCCACACTACGGGACGGTTGTCGGGATTCCAATGCTGTTCGTCCTCTTCTATCCAACCGTTAGGCTTGTCTGCTTGGGCAATGTCTGCGTAAATGGTAAGCTGCGGGCAGTTAAAAAATGCGCTAAACTCTATAACCTCTACGGTTGCGGGCAGATAAACTTCTTGTAGATAAATATTGCCGTCAAATGCACCATACGAAATATGCGTTAAATTAGTATGCCTAAAATCTAAAACGCTGGCTTTTGTTCCTAAAAATGCAACGTCGCCGATAAATTCTAGGCCGTTACCGATTACAAACTCTTCCACTGCGCTGCCAAAAAATGCGGCATAGCCCAATTGTGTTACCCCGTTGCCGATTTCTACATACGTTAAGTTATCGCAGTACGAAAATGCTGCCGTAGCGATGTGTGTAACGCTGTCGGGTATAACAACGCTTTGTAACTGGCTGTGCATAAAAGCAGAATGTCCGATATGGGTAACCGTATCAGGTATTACGATACTTTGAATACTGCTGGCGACAAACGCAATATCCGCAATAGTTGTACCGCCTGTAAGCGTAAGATGTATCGCGGGCGCAAAGCCGCTGTACAACATTTGCCAACCGTTTTCAAAGCCGAATAGCCATGCAAAGTGTGCGGTTTCGGTTGCGTATGCGTGTTCGCCCACAAACGGCAGGGTCATGGATTGTAGGTTTTCGCAGCCTTGAAACGCGCCTAAGCCTATGCGGATTAGATTGTTGGGTACGGTTGCGTCCATTAATCCGACGCAGTTTAAAAACGCGCCGTCGCCGATAAACAGTAAGCTTTGCGGTAATTGTATGCTGTTTATGCCGCTGTTTGCAAACGACAGGGCCGCAATTTCTTGCAACTGACTACTGCTTTGGAAATTTATTTGTGTTAAGGAGGACGTGTTTTCAAACGCGCTGACGCCGATGCGCTGAATGCTTGCGGGAAGTGTAATTTGATTTAGTAAGCTGCGGTTTTCAAACGCATAATCTGCAATTTCTGTAATAAATTGAGGCACTACAACGTGTCCGCTAACGCTATACGGGGCGTGGATTAGCGTGGTAAAGTTGTATAATATGCCGTCTTGCACAGTGAAGGCTGTGTTGGCGGGGTCTATCAAAAATTCGCTTAAAGCATAGGTGCCTCTAAACGCGCCGCCTGCTATGTGCGTAACGCTGTCGGGGATAGTGATTTGCGTTAATTGAGTTTGGTCTAAAAACGCATTTGCGCCTATTGAGGTTATTGTTCTGCCCGCGATTTCTTGCGGAATAGCAAACTCGGTTGGATTGTCTAAAAGCCCTAAAAACTGCGAACCTCTAAACGAATAATTGCCTTGCCAGTTTACTTGTGTGTTGGGGTGAAAGGCGTTGTTTCCTACGCTTACTATGCTGTTGGGCAGTTCTAGTTGAGTTAGGTTTGCAAACCATTCAAAGGCGTTGTCTGCAATAGCGGTTGTGCCGTCTGGGATAATTACCGTTTGCACACGGCTAGCGACTATGCCGATTAAATTAGGGTTGTAATACCAAATGATAGAAACATTATTACTCAAAGCAAACGGGTCTCCTACGATTTGGGTTATAAAGCTATGTATGGTAACAGATGTTAACTTAGTACAGCCTGTAAATGCGCCGTACCCTATTTTTGTAACGCTGTACGGAAAGGTAAATTCGGTTAATTCTATGCAGTTTTCAAAAGCATTGTCAGGGATTTCTGTTAGCGTATTGTTGTCTCCGAAATTGACGCTTGCTAAATAGTAGCAACTTGCAAAAGCACCTTCGCCAAGCGTTTCAAGGCTAAATAAATTTACCGATGTTAACTGAGTACAACTCGCAAACGCATATGCGCCGATGTGTGTAACATTTTCTAGGTTGATACTGGTTATGTTTGTGCCCGCAAACGCGCTATCGCCTATGGTTTTTATGTTGGCAGTGCCGAATATGGTACGCAATTCTTTACAATTCATAAAGGCTCTGTCGCCAATGGTTTGCAGGTTAGGAAAGCTTACAGCCATAGCCGTAGCCCCTATAGTACTGCCGTAAAATGCCTCTACGCCTACCGAAGTTAGGTAAGTTAAATGAAATACCGGGTTTCCGTTAGGACCAGCTACGGCAATAGGCACGTTTTTAAAGGCATAGTCGCCTATGGTTATAACATCTCTCATGCCTACATTTGTAAGCGCGGTACATTCTTCAAACGCGCTGTTTCCCACTTGCGTAACGCCTGGCATGGCTATACCTGTTAAGCCACTCATGTTTTTAAAGGCGTTGTTTCCAATTTTTGTAATAGATTCGGGCAACATAAAGATGAAGCTACCGCTTTCGTTTGCAAATGCGCCCGCCGCGATTTCGGTTACTGCCCTACCGTTTGAAAAACCTGGAAAATACACAATACTTGCGGACTGCAAAGCCTCGCGCCCGTAAGAGGAAAAGCCTATAATTATATTGCCTAATCCTGCGTATTCAAAGGAACGGTCTGTAACTCGTTTATCTGGATAGCGACTTAAATACGCGCCTACTTGGTTATACGGTACAAGCATTTCAGGATTAGAATTATTAAAAGCTGTAGCGTGGTAATTGGTAGATAGATTTCTATCAAAAGTTACGCTTACAAGATTAGGAGTATTGGCAAAAGCTTGTTCGCCTATTGTAACTACACTACTTGGTATTATAATACTTTTTAACCCTGTTTCTTTAAAAGTTGAGTTTTTTATGTTTTGCAAACTATTGGGTAATTTTACATTTGAAAGATTTACACATCCCGAAAACGCAGAATGCCCTATATTTACTACACTATCAGGTATAGTGATACTAGTAAGACCAATATAGTTAAAAAATGCCTCGTCTTTTATGCTTGAAACGTTTTTGCCACCTATTTGCTTCGGAATTGTAAGTGGCCCCCAATCACTGAAATAAGTGCCTGTTATTTCGACTGTATTTCCTGTCGTTGTAAACGTAAAACCATGGGTTACATCCATAGCAAATTTATATAATATATTTGCAGTCGCCGTTGCAGCGTTTCGTAAAGCACGCAAAACAATGGTGGCAGTTTCTCCATAATTTGATTCGTAATTTTCCCGATAGTCAAATGAAGAAGTTCGTGCCACTATGTTTACGATGCTATCCAAAGTATGTTCATATAAATAAACAGAACCTGTAATTCCATAAAAAATCAAAGTTGAAGTTTTAGAAACATTTCCATGGGCAACAGCTTCAAAATACATATGGTTTTTAGAATTGTGTGCGTCTACATAATTGCTACTATTTGCAGATTGCGGATCGCCAGTATGCACAGGCGTTGCTAAATCGCAAAGATAATGGATCGCTTTACCTAACGAAGCAAAAGCTTCATTTTGATTCCCAGCGTTATAAAAATTTACTGCATTTTCATAATGAAATATAAACGATGTTTTTGCATTTCGACCACTCCAAGGGTTTGAATAATAATATAAATGGCTGATTCCAGTACTTTTAAATGATTCTTCATTATCAGGATAATCTGCATACCTTGTTATTATTGTCCCCCCGTTGCTATTTGGCATTGGATAGAAATCAGAAAACATAGGATAGACAAACGCATATGCTGATCTTGCTAACTCCTGATGGGTTGCATTAGTATCTCTATCATGACTATTAAACCATGTATTCGGGGCCGCACTTCCAATCCACCAAGAATAAGTCGTTGTTGGCTTAATATTAATTAACAGCACAACAGAAAATACCATTAAAATACTCATAACTATAATTGCAATAAATCTTTTGTTAAATTTGTTTTCCAATTTTGTTTTCAATTTTGTTTTTCTCTCTTTTCGTTATTTTGATTTTTTAGTAATTTGTTTTGAATTAGCATTAATAACAAGCTTGCAGAAAATATCAAGCCTGCAAAAACAGCAACTGTCAAGCTTATGGAAAAAATAAAGATTCTGTTTTGTAGCGGAACAACAATTATTGCGCTGCCAGAACCCTGCCCGCTGTTTATTGTATCTATGAACCCCATTATCCCTGCGCATAAAAATAATATAAGCGATAATAATATAAAACTTATAATTAGCTTTACAATTCTTACTCTATGGGTCGAATTTGAAAAAAATAAAACTATATTAATCAATATATATAGTAAACAAAATGGAAAAATTAACCCTAACGAAAGCGCGGGATATCCTACAAATAAAAATAACAAGAAAGGAAAAAGAAAAACTACTGCTGAAAGTATAGCTTGTAAAATAGATACAATATATTTAATATTACATGTTTTCATAAAGATTGTTGGAAAGCAAGTTCTTTATGTTTATTATATTATAAGGCGTACAAAAAGTAAAGCATTTTGCTGTGTGCAAAATGCGGTAATTCGTGTAAATTCGATACTTGCTTGCCGTACAAAAAAAACGCCGCTGTGTTAGCGGCGTTAATATATTATTGTAGTGATAAAGTTTGTTTAGTAGGGGTTTCTTCATTAATGTTAAGTTCTTTCTTTTTCTTACGATGTTTTTTTGCAAAGCTTACGCTGATTCCTATGGCTGTAATAACTGCAACAGCACCTATTGTAATGAAAGCCCATTGTAACGGGGTTAGTTTGCGGTTTTCGTTTAAAAAATAAAAATAACCACTATATTCAAAAAGAAACATTGATTCTTCGTAGCCCATTTCTTGCAGTTTAATAATTAAAAGTGCTTTATTTTCTTCTCTGTCTTCGGCCTTATCGTATAATGAAATGCGAACTTGATTAGTTTGGGCATTAACCCCCAAGCCAGTTAAATTATATATATTTTCCAATACTCTCGAAGAATTCTCCTCGGTTATAATTAATTCTGTCCTTATTCTATAAGTAATCTCCCTTAAAAAATTGTACGAATAGCGTTGCGGTACAAAAACCACTTGTTGGGGGTACTTGCCTTCTAATTGTTGCATGCGACGCTGAAATGCGTCCTCCACTATGCCAATGTAAAGCGTATCAGAAATAAAATAATTGCCCTGCTCTTCGCTTCCTTGTACATAATTTGGGTTTAATTCATACCAATAGCCAGAGTAATCGTTATCGTAGTCTCTAACATGCCACATATCTTTCGTACTAAATTCGTCTAATATTTGTGTGAGAATTTGGAATCGGCAGTTTTCCCAGCAATTGTTTTCTGAATGGTCGCATGCTTCTTGATTGCTTCTTTCTAACATGCAATCTATGTTTAAACAAGAACTATCGGTACAGATTTCTTTTGCGGAGGCGGGGCGAATGGAAAGGGTTGCGCTTAAAAGTAAAGCAAGCATTAAAGTTGCCGCTATACACGCTATAAATTTTGTTTTTAATGTTTGTGTCATTGAAAACCGTCCTTTGAATTTTTTATGTCAAAAAAACCTGCCGTTGTTGTTTCTTGCGGCGGTTTTATGTGCAAAATAATTGTTATTGTGGTGAAACAGTTAGTTTTGTAGGGGCTTCGTTATTGCTGAGGTATTTCTTTTTCTTGCTATGTTTTTTTATTAACACTACGGTTAGTACAGCTATCGCGGCTGCCCCTAAAATGCAAACGGGAATAATTATATATAACTCAAACAAATTACGCTCAAACAACGCGGTACGTACACCGCCTGTAAATAGCACAAACCGCTCTCTAAATTGTATATCGAAAGCATCTTCGGGTATTGCAAGTTCGTTAATGATTTCTGAATACAAACGGGCGGCTTTTTCTTCTTTTTCTTCATCTTCTATATCTATATAGATCGTAAGATTATTATTTCTTTCGTTAATCGAAGTGCCAGCCAGCCCATACTTTGCTATTGGCGAATTAGATTCATTGGTTTCCCCAAAATATTCCGGATATTTTGAAGTATCTAAATTTTCAACACCGTTTACTAACCATTCAAGCATAAGCTCTTCGGATGCTCTGTTATAATCTTTGTAAACCCATTTCCAAATGGTTGCTGAAATCTCCATTAAATGATTAATTGAATATTTTCGCGCTACAAAAACTACCTGCGGGTAGTTATATTTAGCTTCTAGCGCCTTAACACGTTGCTCATACGCACTTTCTACGATTCCATAATAGTAAACTTTTTCAGCTTGCTCTTGACCGTCTACATAAATTTCATCAACCCAATTACCGCAATAATCATCTGTGTACACAGATCGTCCTGCATTGTCGAATTTTCTAAATTCGTTCCAAATATTATCATGAATAGTAAAGCTATAATTTCCATGTACGGTTGGTATTGCTGTTTTGGAAAAGGCTGCGCTTAATAGTATAGCTAGCAAAAACGCCGCTATACACGCAAATATTTTAGTTTTTGATGTTTGTGTCATTGAGGGGCTCCCTTTTGTTAGTTGATTTTAGTTGATATGTATTACCAATATATTCTTAATAAAACCAAAACTTGACAACTATAATTTTATAAAGGCTGTCTGTTTTTTTTATTTGAAATTAAAAAAACGGCAGAATTCGCCGCTTTGAAAAATTTCGTGTTAAACTGGCACATAAACAGGTTTTGACTGCAATGACTGCTGCCCGCGCGGCAAAAATTTCTACGTGTTTTACATACATACTATACATTTTACAAAATTTATGTGATTAAGTCAAGCGATAAACTATGGTTGTCAAGCGATTAGTCAACGAATTTGCAATACTTTTCAATACTATTCAATACTTTTTCTAATACTTATTTTTTACTAGCCTTGTAGTTTGTATAAGTAATACTTATACCTGTATAATTATTGCTAATTGCTTCGTTTGCAATGTGAATTACGATTGCACTGCACATCCTCCTATGTGATAAGTATATCACACTTTTTTGGGTTTGTCAAGCCCCCCCACGTATTTGGAATAAAAATAGGGGTTCTTTCTGCCCTGTCTGATTTTAAATATATGCCTTTCTTTCCACCCCGCCCTTCGGGCACCCCTCAAGAGGGGAATTTTTTTATGGATATTTACTTAATAACCACTGCCGCGTCGCGCCTGCAAAGAGGGGAATTTTTTAAAGGCTATTTTTTTGTAATTGCCGCAAAAACTGCCGCAAAAACACACATCGCAAAAAAAAATCCCCCTCATTGTGTTTACAATGAGGGGGATTTTTATTTAATCTAATGGGGGGAAAACGGGGGTGTTTAATAGACGGGTGCAGACGTCCTCTTCGGTTTGGCCGCAGTCCGGGTAGACGCCGCGTCCGTAGCATGGGATAACGATGTCGGTGGGAACGATTATTTTGGTGATTAGTACGATACAGCATACGATATTAACCGTGTCTTCGGAGATAAAAGAACCGATGTCGCTGGCTAGTGTGGCTTGCGTGGTTACGCGGAACGGCACCAGTGAACGCGCGGGCGTGTGCAGTACTACGTCGCGGTGAACGGTAACGGTGGAGATGCCTGTTCCTCTGCGTCCGTAGGAATCTGTAAAATGCACGGTTATGGGGATAATTACATCGCCCTCGATGCGCGAACGCCCCTCGCTAAGCGGGGTTACGGAAACATCGCGAAATTCTGCCGCGCCGCTAGATTCGGCACTGACATATGTAAAGGGCGGTTTTAGCCCCGGCGGTTCGATGTCGTCAAGGCGCAGTACAAATGTTTTAGACGGTATGCGCGTGATACAGCCGTCGTACACGCGCTGTACCTCGATAACTACCCTCTCGCACAGCCCGCGTGTGGGGTCGCCGCTGATTCTTCCCGCTTTGATTGTATTTTCTTCGGCCATAAAGGATACCCTCCCTGTAAAGTACCCTATATGTATATGTATAATAACCTAATTAATGAACCTTGAATTTAGTTGTGCAGAATTTGTTGCAGGCGCGCTAGGACAGCGTCTTTGCCGAATGCGGTTTGCGCGGAAACCGCCAAAATGTTATCTTTGCCTAAGCTTAGGCCGCTTGCTAATGTTTGCAGATGTTTAGGCAGCTGACTTTTGCTGATTTTATCTGCTTTGGTGGCAATTACGGTAAAGGAAATGCCTTTGGTGTATAGGTATTGCACCATTTGCTTATCTTGCTGTGTAGGCGCGTGGCGGATATCTACCAAAGCGAATGCGTGGGCAAGCTTTTGCGTGGTGTCGAAATAGCTTTCGGTTAGCTTAGAAAAACGCTCGATTTCGGATTTGGACGCGGCCGCGTAACCATAGCCGGGCAAATCTACTAAGGTGAAAAGCCCTGCGTTGAAATCGAAAAGGTTAAGCAGCCGCGTGCGGCCGGGCGTTTGCGACGTTTTAGCAAGCTTTTTTTGGTTTGCCAGTAGATTGATAAAAGAGGACTTTCCTACGTTGGAACGTCCCGTAACGCAAATTTCGGGCGCGGGCAAATTAGCGGCGGCCGCTTGATACGCCGTCATGTCGGCTATACTGGTAATAAAGCTTGCGGATTTTATTTTGAATGTTTGTGCGTCTTGCATGCGTAAATGATGATTTGCCTATCTGCTATATAATAGCGGTTTTAAAAACGGTGTCTATATTTTCTGCGTACACAACGTTTAAAGTGTCTAGTACTTCGGCAGGAATATCGGAGACGTCTTTTTTATTTTCTAGCGGAATTATCAGCTTTTTAATGCCTGTGCGGAACGCCGCAAGCGATTTTTCTTTTAAGCCGCCTATCGGTAATACTCTGCCGCGTAAGGTAACCTCGCCTGTCATAGCAACGGATTTGCGCACTTTTCGGCCGCTGAACGCGCTTAAAATTGCCGTAGCTACGGCGATGCCCGCGCTGGGGCCGTCTTTGGGCGTTGCGCCTTCGGGGAAATGAATATGGATGTCGTGGGTAGCAAATTTTTCGGGCGGAACGTCAAATTGCGCGGCGCGGCTTTTGACTAGCGAAAGCGCGGCGCGGCACGATTCTTTCATAACCTCGCCTAATGAACCCGTTAAAATAATTTCGCCCTTGCCGCCCGAAATCAGCGCAACCTCAATCGACAGCGTTACGCCGCCTACGCTGGTCCATGCCAAACCTGTTGCTACGCCCGCTTCGTCTTTTTCGGCGGCGCGGTCGGAAAGGAATTTTTCTACCCCTAAGAATTCGGAAAGGTGCGTTTCTGATACGGTGAAGGGTGCGTCTGCCGCCGCCTCGCCGTTTACTACCTTAACCGCGATTTTGCGGCAAACGGCAGAAATTTCGCGCTCTAAGTTGCGCACGCCCGACTCGCGTGTGTAGTTGGCGATAATTTTTTTCATAACGGTGTCGGGGATAACGGCAATGCCCTCGCCTAAGCCGTTTGCTTTGGCTTGCTTGGGCAATAAGTACTTTTTGGCGATTTGCAGTTTTTCCTCGTAGGTGTAGCCCGAAAGCTCTATAACTTCCATGCGGTCTAGCAGCGGCGCGGCGATGGAATCTAAGGTGTTGGCGGTGGTAACAAATAAAACCTTGCTTAAATCGTAATCTATTTCTAAATAGTGGTCTTTAAAGGCTTTGTTTTGGTTGGGGTCTAATACTTCTAGCAGTGCACTTGAAGGGTCGCCGCGAAAATCGCTGGACATTTTGTCGATTTCGTCCAGTAAAAATACGGGGTCGGTTACGCCTGCGTTTTTCATGCCTGTGATAATACGGCCGGGCAAGCTGCCTACGTAGGTGCGCCTATGCCCTCTTATTTCGGCCTCGTCGCGGACGCCGCCTAAGCTCATGGATACTAATTCGCGGCCGGAGGCGCGTGCAATGGACGAAACGATGGACGTTTTGCCTACGCCGGGCGGGCCGACAAAGCATAAAATAGGGCCTTTTAATTCTTTAGTAAGGCGGTTTACTGCCAAATATTCTACGATGCGCTGTTTTACTTTTTCGATGCCGTAATGGTCTTCGTCTAAAATCTTTTGCGCGCGCTTTAAGTCGGTTACTTGTTTAGAGGTTTCGTTCCACGGTAAATCTAATATCCATTCGATATAGGTACGGCTTACCGCGCTTTCGGGCGAAGTGGGCGCCATGCGCACCATTTTAGAAATTTCTTTGTTTACCTTTTCCTTTGCGTACTTGGGCAGCTTTTTCTTTTCGGCGCGTTCGCGGTATTCGGCAATCTCATTTTCGGAATCACCCAGTTCTTCGTTGATTACCTTAATTTGCTCTCTTAAATAGTAATCGCGTTGATTTTTGTCTATATTTTTGCGTACCTTTTGCGTGATTTTTTTCTCTACGGAAAGAATTTCGCATTCACGCGATAAAAACGTGAAAATTTCTTCAAGCTGTGAAAATTCGTCGGGCAATGAAAGCAGTTTTTGTTTTTCGTCGTCTTTTTTTATCGCGTATGTGCTGATTGCGGCGATAAAGCCCGCCGTATCGGAAACCTTGAACATATTTTTTGCATCGGGCGGCAGCTTGTCGCACAGCTTTGTGTATTTATCTAATACTTCTGAGATTTGGCGCATGACGGCTTCTACCAGCACGGGCTCGGATTCTTTAACGGGCAGTGATTGCAGTGTAACCTCGAAAAACGGTACCAGCGCAACATAATTGGCTATTTCCATGCGCTCTAAGCCCGTAACAAAAACGCGCACGCTGTCGTTGGGCATGCGAATCACCTGCTTGATTTTTGCCAGTGTGCCGATACGGTAGATGTCTTTGGGCGACGGGTTTTGCGTGTTGGCATGCTTTTGCGCCGCTAAAAAAATATCTTGGCCTTCCTGCATAGCTTTGTTAAGCGCAAGCAGCGATTTATCGCGCGCTAATTCAAACTGAACATTTTGGCCCGGAAATACAACAACTCCGCGCAGGGCAATCATTTTATAGGCGCGCTCGGCTTGGATACGAATACTTTGTGCGGCGGGGTTATATTGCTCTTCCATACGTTTTTCCTCTACATTTTAGCTTTGCTTTTTGATTTAAGCGATTTTTTCTTGCGGCGGCTTTTCCTTTTTTTCGCGGGGTTTGTCGGCTTTAACTATTAGGGGCTGCTTTTTTTCGGCGATACATTCTGCCGTTACTACTACCTTTTGAATCGTTTTATCGGACGGAACGGCGTACATGATGTCTAGCATACATTCTTCTAAGATAGAACGTAATCCGCGCGCGCCTGTGTTAAGCTCGATAGCGCGCGCCGCTACCGCCTCTATCGCCGCATCGTCGAAAGATAGCTGAACGCCGTCTAGCTCTAACAGCTTTGCGTATTGCTTAGTGAGTGCGTCGCGCGGCTTAGTTAGAATTTGCACCAAAGCGGCTTTATCTAATTCGTGCAGCGATACCGTAACGGGAATTCTGCCTACAAATTCGGGAATTAGCCCGTAGGTTATTAAATCCTGCGGCTGAATGCCCGCTAAAATTTTGCTTTTATCGTCGTCTGACGAATGCACTATACCGCCAAAGCCTAACTGTGCGTTGGAGGTGCGCTTGCGGATAATTTTTTCTAAGCCGACAAACGCGCCGCCGAAAATAAACAGTATGTTGGTGGTGTCGATAGAAAGGCACTCTTGCTGCGGGTGCTTACGCCCGCCTTGCGGCGGCACGGAGGCAACGGTGCTTTCGACAATTTTTAAAAGCGCTTGCTGTACGCCCTCGCCGGATACGTCGCGCGTAATGCTTACGTTTTCGCTTTTGCGCGAAATTTTATCAATCTCGTCTACGTAGATGATGCCGCGCTGCGCCCGTTTAATATCGTAGTCGGCGTTTTGAATAAGCTTTAATAAAATATTTTCTACGTCCTCGCCGACGTAGCCTGCCTCTGTAAGCGTGGTGGCGTCGGCAACCGCGAACGGCACGTTTAAAATTTTAGACAGCGTTTGCGCTAACAGCGTTTTACCGCTGCCCGTGGGGCCTAGCATTAAAATATTGCTTTTTTTAAGCTCTATTTCTTCGGGGCTGTTTTTAACCTTTTGACGGCGGGCGGCGGCGGTGTTAAAGTTGATTCGTTTATAATGGTTATAAACGGCAACCGACAATACGCGCTTGGCGTTGTCTTGCCCTACAATATAGTCGTCTAGCCTACGCTTAATTTCTTCTGGCGTAGGCAGACTGACCGTTTCGTCGCATTCGGGTGCTTCTTTTTCTACTACATCGTTGCAAATGCCGACGCAAGCGGCGCAAATATATACGCCCTCTGGTCCAGCGATTAAATGACTGGTTTCGTGCTGTAATTTACCGCAAAACGAACATCTGGGTTCTAGGTTTTTGTTCAAAAGAAATCTCCTTGAATAATTGTTATGGTTTTTTTAGAATGATACAGGTTCTTAGGAACGTTTAGAGAAAATTTTGTCTATTATGCCGTACTCTAACGCTTCTTCTGCATTCATGTAAAAATCACGGTCTACGTCTTTTTCGATTTTGGATATGGGCTGATTACAGTTTTTTGCTAATATCGAATTCATGCGTTTTTTAATTTTTAGTATATGCTCGGCTTGAATAGCTATGTCGCTTGCTTGACCGCGACTGCCGCCGGAGGGCTGATGTATCATAATTTCGCTGTTGGGCAGTGAATAGCGTTTGCCTTTTGCTCCCGCCGCTAACAAAAACGCGCCCATAGATGCCGCCATGCCTACGCAAATTGTGGATACATCGCATTTGATGTAGTTCATGGTGTCGTACACGCCCATTCCCGCCGAAACAGAACCGCCGGGGCTGTTGATGTATAGGCTGATATCCTTATCGGGGTCTTTGCCCTCTAAATGCAGCAGCTGCGCGATAACTAAATCTGCCGAAATATCGTTTACCTCGCCCGTAAGAAAGATAATTCTATCCTCTAACAGCCGCGAATAAATATCGTAGCTGCGCTCGCCGCGGTTGGTTTGCTCGATAACCATAGGAATTAAATTGCCGTTGCGTATCATTGTTTGTTGCTCTCCTTTATTTATAAAAAGAATTTATTCGGGTTTTTTTGCTGTTTTTTTAGCGGCGGGCTTTGCCGTTTTTGTTTCGGCTGCCGCAGCGGGTTTTGTTGTTGCCGTTTTTGCGGCGGGCTTTTCGGATTTTTCAGCCGCAGGTTTTGCCGTTTTTGCGGCCGCAGGTTTTGCGGGCTTTTCGGATTTTTCATCCGATGATTTTGCCGTTTTTGTTTCGGATTTTTTTTGCATGGTATTGTTTTTAGTAAGAAAGTCAAACAGCTTGTTAATAATTACGGAGTTTCTGATTTGCGACGCCTGTTCGGACGAAGGATTTTCTACGCCTTGCTTAGCGTGTTCGGCCTTTATATCCGCATCGGTTGCCTCGATTTTTTCTTTTTTCATAATTTCTTGCAGTACAAGCCGTGTTTTTACGCCCTTTTCTGCCTCTGCCCTATGCTGCTTTTTATATTCGTCAACCGAACTGTCGGTGTATTTAAAATAATCCTCTAACTTCATGCCGCGATACATGTATTGCAGCCGCGCCTCCATTTCTTCTAGCATAACGTCAAGCTCGCCGGCTATCATACATTCGGGTATATCCACCGTTGCGTTTGCGGCAACCGCGTCTATAATGCCCGCGCGGGTTTCGTTTTCGGCGCGGCGCGCGTTTTCGGTTTCTAATCGATTTTTGATATCGTCTTTATATTCTTTAAGCGAATCGAATTTGGTGCGGTCGCGGGCAAATTCGTCGTCTAATGCGGGCAGCTCGCGCACGGATATTTCGTGCAGTTTTACCTTGAACACCGCTTTTTTTCCTTTTAGGTTTTCGGAATGGTAATCATCGGGGAACGTAACGGATAAATCCTTTTCTTCCCCTAACTGCATGCCTATCATTTGCTCTTCAAAGCCGGGAATAAACCGTTTAGAACCTATTTCTAACGTTTGCATTTGCGCCGTACCGCCCTCGAACGGAACGCCGTCTACGCTGCCCGCGTAATCTAGCTTTACCGTATCGCCGTTTTGAACGGGACGGTCGGCTACTGCCACTAAACGCGCGGCGCGTTCTTGCGCGGATTTAAGCTCGGCTTCGATGTCGGAATCCTTTACAGTATACTCCACTTGCGGGATTTTCATACCCGTATACGCGCCTAGCGTAACCTCCGGACGCAGCGTTACAGACATGGTAAAAACTAACGCATTTTTTTCGTCCGCGAAGCTTTTAATATCTAATTTAGGGCTGTCTACGGGAAAAATATCCTCATTTTCGTTTAGGGCGGCAACGTAACGTTTGCGCGCGCATTCATCAAAAGCGTCCTCAAAAAATACGTCCGCTCCGTAAAAACGCTCTATCACCTTGCGCGGGGCTTGACCCTTGCGAAAGCCTTGTATGTTGAATTTTTTTGCGTTTTTCTTATAGGTCGCATTTACCTCTTCTTCCCATTCCGCGCTGGTGACCGTAAACTCGAAATTTGCCGCGCCTTTTTCCCGCGTAACCTTGTATTGCATTTTTACCTCCGAAGTTTTTGCCGATGCTGTATTGTTTTTTCGGCATACTTGATTAGTATACCATACACAAAAGCGTATGTCAAATTGTTTGACCGCATTTGTAAATTCTGCTAAGATACTATTATACGATGCCTAACGACGCCTTACACATTAAATTTGCCGCGCGTGAACAGCATAACGCGCTAAGCGGCGGACGGATTGATAAAATTACGTCTGTGTCTTTTGATACAATTTGCTTGCGGGTGTTTAATAACGGTGCTACGCATAACTTGCTGCTATCGGCAAACGCCGAAAAGCCGCGCTGTTATATAACCGCCGCTATACCGCAGGGCTTGTCCGCCGCGCCTGCATTTTTAACGCATTTAAAAAAGCATATCGGCGGCGGAAGGATTAAAAGCATAGAAACCGAAAAAGGCGAAAGGATTATCAAAATAGGTATTGAGGCGAAAAACGAATTTGGAGAGGCGCGCTTTTTTACGCTGATTGCCGAAATTATGGGCAGGCACTCTAACATACTGTTGACTAACGATGTAGGGCGCATTACCGAAAGCATGAAACATATTCCGCCCGATTTATCGTCTAAGCGTCCCGTTTTGCCGGGTCTTTTGTATGAGACCGCGCCACGTTCTGCCGAAAAGCTTTGCGCCGAAACACAAAACGGGCTTTTAGCCGAACGGTTTACACAATTCGGCGGCGGCGATTTGGCGGACTTTTTGCTGAAAAATCTTTCGGGCTTATCCCCTGTTAGTATTGCGGAGGCGGCGCACGGCGCGGCGGGCAGCGCGGATATAGGTAAAGCGGCGGCGGCAGAAATTGCGCGGCTGTATTCCGAAAGCGCGTTTAGCCCGTGCATCGAAAAAATGGAAGGGCGCATTGCCGATTTTTTTGTGCGGCCGTTTGGTTCGCGCGGCGGCGAATTTATTAGTATGCCGTCGTTAAATGCGGCAATGGACGCTTTTTACACCGAAAATGCGGCGCGCGCGGCGTTTGACGCACAATCGCGCAAGCTGGTGTCGGCGGCTAAAACGGCACATTCCCGCGCCGAAAAAAGGTTGGGCTTACTTATGCAGCAAAAAAGCGCGGCGGACGATTTTGAGACCGAACGGATTAAGGGAGAAATTTTAACCGCTAATTTGTACCGCGCCAAACAAGGTGATTTGTTTTTGGAGGCCGAAAACTATTACGAATCGCCCTGTGTGCCGATTACGATTGAACTTTGCTTAAAGCTCTCCCCCGCCGCCGTTGCGCAAAGATATTATAAGCGTTACCAAAAAAAGAAAAAGACGCTTGCCTATACTGTTCCGCAAATCGAACAAGCTAAGCAGGACGCCGAATATTTTGAAAGCGTTTTAGTGTCGGTAAAGGCTTGTGAAACGCTAGACGATTTAGCGGAAATAGCAGAGGAACTGATTAAGAACGGCGCGTTAAAGGCGGAAAAAACTTCCGCTAATAAAAAGCAGGCTGCTGTGCAAAGCCGTGCGGCGGGCGTAAAGCGGACAGAGTTTGAGGGCTATGTAATTTTAACGGGAAAAAACAATACGCAAAATGACGCGTTGGTTAAGGGCTCTCAACCCTGTGATGTGTGGCTACACGTTAAGGACGGCGCGGGCGCGCACACGGTAATTGTAAACCCTAAAAAAAGTATGCCGCCCGAAAAGATACTCCGCCGTGCCGCCGCCATAACCGCGCTGTACAGTAAGGCAAGCGCGGGCGAAAACATAGCGGTAGATTATACCTTTATAAAATTTGTATTTAAGCAAAAAGGCGCACCCCCTGGAAAGGTGGTGTATAAAGAACAAAAAACGGTTTATGTTACGCCTTAGACAAGGATTTGCTAGGACTATGATCGGGACAGATCTATTGCCCTGCCCGAAAATCTTGCATACGATATACATGTTTTTTCGTTTCGCATGATTTTTACCGATACTCGCACGCCAAATTGTTTATAGTAATCTATCAATTCCTGCCTATCTTTATTAAGTCCTTCCTGCATAATTTTTTCATAATTTTCAGCACTTTCTACGGTGTCAAAATAATATATATTCGCCTGTTCTTGCACAATTTTTTGGGTGGAGTTTGGGTCAAAATCATTCGGCGTAAACTTCATGCCAAAAACACACCAAACTAGATTTTCGATTTCATGGTTTGGCAGCTTTTCATTGAAGGTATCGCCATCCTCAACCCGAACATTCCAACCGTGCTCCCGCATAATCTCTGCTTGTTTTTCGGGGTCTGCGTCAGGATTTCTTAAAAGTTTGGGGATTGCGCTGTTACATGCCGATAAAAACACGACACTGCAAAACAAGCAAAGTACAAGGAACATTAACTTTTTTTTCATACATCACCTTTTTTTCGCTTTCGAATTTTTTTGCTTTCCTTGTGGGGGGATAGGCTTTTCTTTCCGCTCTATCTGATTGGGGGGATAGGCTTTTCTTTCCACCCCGTCTGATTTTGGGTATAGGCTTTTCTTTCCACCCCGTCCGCTGACGCGTCAATGGGTCGTTCGTTCCTCACTCCCCGCTTTGGCTAAAAACACGGTGTGTTTTTGCGGCTATCGCCGCCGCGTCGCGCCTGCAAGAGGGGAATTTTTTTGCGGATATTTATTTTTAACAATTTACATCTATAATCTTACAGCTTTAATTGTGTTTTGATTACTTTTTCAAAAAGTAATGAGTTGCGGGGGGATTGTTAAGGGGGACACAACCGAAAGTGTCCCCCTAACCGCCCTTTTTTGTTACCTTTTTTGGGGCGTTCCAAAAAAGTAAATTTACCATACAAATACGGCGACCATTCCTAATACGGTAAGCGCTAAAATTACGCTCATGATTATTAGGTTTATCCATGCGTTTTTGTATTCGGGAGAACGCTTGTTGATATCTTTTTTTAGCATGACGCGCAAGGCGCGGTACATTGCTAAAAGACTGGCTACCATCAGCATACCTATGCCTGTTGCCGTAACCACGTCTAGGGTAAAAAGCCCTACAAACATCACAATTGCACCTACAAGCATGAGTAAGTCGCAAATTTGCCTTACGCCGAAGTTAGAAAAATACTCGGCAAAAAAATTCTTTTTTTTCTTAGTTTTGGACGCCATAAAAACTCCACTCCTTATATTTTACTAAAAAAGAAGTCGCGTGTCAGGCGGGCAACAGTTAGCAAACCGCTGACGGGAATGTACTTACTGTACATGACCGAAGCGGTTTTGCTAAGCGTAGAGCCGCATCACACGATGAATTCTTTTTTAGTTACCACCAGCGGCCGAACCAGCCTAGTACATAAAACACCACAACCAAAATTATCGCGATTACCCAAAGCACAAACCAAACGGTTCCTTGACGGCGTGCCTCGTAGTACGATAAAAACATCGGTACGGTTAGCGCCATAGCGATAGCTATTCTGCTTAGCCAACCCGCAAAGCCTGCGCCCCAACCTAGACCTGCCACATGGGTGCCGACACCTAACGCCATTAACAACCACGAAAGCATGAGTGCTAATGCTAGCAGCATTATCGCGATAAACGAAAATAGTTGCAGCCAACCTGTGCTTCCTCTTGAAGTCCTAACGGTTCTTCTTCTTGCCATAAAAAATTTACCTCCGAAAAAAAATTTTGGTTTCTATCTGTTTAAGCAGCTTTTTTTTCCGCTTGTAGGATAGTCTTAGTTAGGTTGCGGCACGGCTGCCAGGTTTATACAGCGGGATTTTACCCTCGCGGCATAGCGGGCAATTTTCTGCCTCGTAACTGGCGATGTCTACCGAAAGCAGCGATACAAACGGTACGCCGAAATCGGTTTTGCCGCCGCTGCGGTCTACAATAGACGCAACCGCTGCTACTTTACCGCCCGATTGATTGATAAGCTGCATAACCTCTTTAACCGAACCGCCTGTGGTAACTACGTCTTCTACGACGATTGCGGAACTGTTTTTAGGAAAGGAAAACCCGCGCCGAAACGCAAATTTGCCTTCTTCCCGCTCGGCAAACAGGTTAGGGATTTTTAGCCATCGCGAAACCTCATAGCCCATGATAATACCGCCTACTGCGGGTGAAACGACTAAATCCGCCGCATAGGGTTTTAGCTTTTGCGCAAGCGCGGCGCACAGCTTTTCGCTGTGCTGTGCGTTTACAAAAAGCTTGGCGCACTGCATATACGTATCTGCGTGCCGCCCGCTTGTTAAAAGGAAATGTCCTTTTAGTACACCGCCTGAGGTATTAAATATGTCTAGCATTTCTTGGTTTGTCATATTAGTTTACTTTAAGCGAACCCGTAAGCTCGCTGATATCCTCTATTTTACACGCTTTAAGCAGCGTTGTCAACGTTTTAACAAGGTTAAATGACGCAAACGGGTCAAAAATATTTGCCGAACCTACTTGAACGGCGCGCGCGCCCGCAATCATAAACTCTAAAACGTCCTCTGCGGACATAATTCCGCCCATTCCTATTATGGGTACGCTAACCGATTTATATGCCTCGTAGGTCATGCGCAAGGCTACGGGCTTTATGGCGGGGCCTGATAAACCGCCCGTTGTAAAGCTTAATACGGGGCGGCGCGTGCGGTAATCTATCGCCATGCCCGTAAGGGTGTTAATCAGCGAAATCGCGTCTGCGCCTCCGTTTTGGGCAGCGCGGGCGTTATCGGCTATGCGCGATACGTTGGGCGAAAGCTTAACGATTAGCGGCTTGGTGCAAGCTCTTTTAACCTTGCGCGTAATATTTTCTACGCTTGTAGGACAAACGCCGAACGCAACACCGCCCTCTTTTACGTTAGGGCAGGAAATGTTTAGCTCTATCATGTCTACGTTAGTTTGGCAAATTTTTCGCGTTAAGGCGACGCAATCGTCTTCGGTGTTGCCCGCCACGTTAGCGATAACTACCGTATTTAAGGTTTCTAAAAACGGCATTTCCTCGCGGATAAAACGGTCTGCGCCGGGATTTTGCAGGCCTACCGCGTTTAACATACCGCTAGGCGTTTCGGCAATGCGTGTGCCTGCGTTGCCCTCGCGCGGCAAAAGCGTTAAGCCTTTGGTGCAAATGCCGCCTAAAACGGAGACGTCGTAAAAGCGGTTGTATTCGCGCCCGAAGCCGAATGTGCCGCTAGCGGCGATAATCGGGTTTTTAAATTCTACGCCTGCGATGTTGACGCTTAGTTTCATAATACCACATCCTCTATTAAAAACACGGGGCCGTCTGCGCAGGCGCGTTTTTGTACGGTTTTGCCGCCCTCGTGTACGGCGCACGCGCAAACTAAGCACGCGCCTACTCCGCAGCCCATGCGCGTTTCGCCCGTCATGTACGCGGGGATTTTTAGCTGCCGTGAAATTTGTTGAACCGCCTTTAAAAGAGGCTCGCAGCCGCAAGTTAACAGCACATCGGGCTTAAAAACGCCGCTGTTAAAATCGTCTAAAAACGCGTCCGTTGCGTAGCCGTTAAAGCCGTAGCTGCCGTCGTCGGTGCTTACCTTTACGCGGCAGGCTTTTTTAAATTCGTCTACCAGCACCGTTTTGCTTTTGTCGGAAAAGCCTAAATATGCGCATACGTTTTTGTTGGGATGGGTTAAGGGTACGGCTAACAGCGGTGCGCAGCCGATACCGCCGCTGATAAGCGCGATGTTTTGATGCTGCTTTTCTACAATAAATCCGTTGCCTAGCGGCATTACGCCCGTAACCGTATCGCCCTTTTTAAGTTGGGCTAATAGGCGCGTACCCTTTCCGACAATCTCAATAATTAACGTAACGGAGGTTTTATCAAATTTATACAAGCAAAACGGACGGCGCAAGCACAAAGAGGCATCCGCGACTTTTAGGTTGATAAACTGCCCCGCGCGGCATTCGGGCAGCGGTTCGGGCGCGGTAAGCTTTAACTCGAATACGTCTTTATTTAAAAATTTTAGGTGCGTTACGGTAAATACAATGTCTTTCATAAGCTTTTCCCCGCGCGGTGCAATGCGCTTGTGATATCCTTTTGCATGTCCTCTACCGCCGCATACGCCGCATCTATATAATTTAAGCCCTTATAGGCGTCTGATTTATACGCGCACAAAATTCCGCGTGAATTGTTTACAATACCGCCTAAGCCGCGCCCGTCAAAGCAAACGGATAAGCCGTCTGCGCTGCCGCCTTGTGCGCCGTAGCCCGGAATTAAAAACAGCGTATGTTTTAGCCTTTTGCGCAAAATGCTTGCCTCGTTAGGGTGCGTTGCGCCAACTACCGCGCCGACGCGGGAATAGCCGTACTTGCCTACCGTATCCGCGCCCCACTCCTCTACTAAATCTGCAACCGTTTCAAACAGCGTTTCGCCGTTTTCGAATTTGCGGTTTTGCAGCTGTCCCGATGAGGGGTTTGAGGTTTTAACTAATACAAAAATGCCCTTGTTGTTTTGGCGGCAATGCTTTAAAAAAGGCTCTATGCCGTCCGCGCCTAAGTACGCGTTGACGGTAAGAAAATCGCTTGAAAAGGCGTTAAGCTTTAAGCCGTTTACATCGGTTTCGCCTAAAAACGCCGCCGAATAACACGAAGCCGTTGCACCGATGTCGTTGCGTTTTGCGTCCGCGATTACTATAAGCCCCGCTTTGCGGGCAGCTTGCAGCGTATCGCTAAACGCCTGCATACCGGGTACGCCGTACATTTCGTAGTACGCCGCCTGAACCTTAACAGACGGAATAACGTCTTTAAGCCGTTCTATGAGGCGCAGGTTAAATTCGGTTATAGCCTGCGCCGCGTCTGAAAGGGTTGTGCAGTTTTTGCGCATTGCATCGGGCAGGTATTCAAAGGCTGTGTCTAGGCCTACGCACACAGGATTTTTGGTTTGAATTATTTTTTCGATTAATGTATCTGTCATTTTATTTCTCCAAAGGAATTTTTACTATCTTTCCACCCCGTCAACTTCGTTGCCACCCCTCAAGAGGGGAATTTTTTAATAAGTTTGCCGTCTATGATTACGGTTTCTACTGCGCCTTTTAGTTTTGCGCCGTCGAAAAGGCAGTTTTTGCCCTTAGACACAAATTTTTGCGCGTCTACGGTTATCGATTTATTTAAGTCCGCTATAACGATATCGGCAGGTGCGCCCTCTTTAAGAATACCGCCGTTAAGCCCTAATATAGCGCAAGGGTTGCCGCTTAACAGCTTTGAAAGCTTAGGTAAATCGATATGCCCTGCCGCTGCAAGGTAGGTGTAGCTAAGCGAAAACGCGGTTTCAAAGCCGCTTGTACCAAACGGCGCAAGGTCAAACTCGCGGTTTTTTTCGTCCGCGCCGTGCGGTGCGTGGTCGGTGGCGATTGCGTCTATTGTGCCGTCCTTTATGCCTTGAATGATAGCGTCTACATCTAAAGGCTCGCGCAGGGGCGGATTGATTTTTGCATTAGTGTTATAGGAAAGAATTTCTTTATCGGTGGCGCAAAAGTAATGCGGACACGTTTCGCACGTAACACGAACGCCGCGTTTTTTGGCTTGCCGAATAAGCTCGACACCGCCCTTAGTGCTGACATGCGCAATATGTACACGGGCTTTTGCCGCCTCTGCCAACAGAATATCGCGGGCAATCATAGCCTCTTCGGCTACGCGGGAAATGCCCTTTAAGCCTGCAACCGACGCATGGTAGCCCTCGTTTACTACGCCGTCGCCCGCTATCGATTTATCCTCTGCGTGTGAGATTAACAATAACCCGAACGTATCGGCGTAATCTAGCGCAAGCTTCATAAGCCCGCCGTTTTCGACAGGCTTTCCGTCGTCGGAGAATGCAACCGCGCCCGCCTTTGCCATAGACGCCATTTCGGCTAATTCTGCGCCTGCTTGACCTTTGGTGATTGCGCCTACGGGATACACCTTAGCAAAGCCCGCCTCAATGCCACGCTGTTTAACAAAAGAAATAAGCGGCGCGTTGTCTAAGACGGGTTGGGTGTTGGGCATGCAGCATATAGAGGTAAAGCCGCCCGCAGCCGCTGCGCGCGCACCGCTTTTTACGGTTTCTTTGTATTCAAAGCCCGGCTCGCGCAGATGGCAGTGCATATCGACAAAGCCCGCAAAAACATGCTTTCCCTTTGCATCAATTTCCTTTTCGGCCTTTTCGGTACAGCTTGTACAAATACACGCGATTTTTCCGTCTTTTAAGAACACATCGGCTTTTTGAACCTTGTCCGCCGTTACAACCGAACCATTTTTAATAAGAATAGTCATAATGAATACAGTATAAGCTATACGGCGTTAGTTTGTCAACGAAGTAAGCAATAAATTATTAGTTTTGGATTATTTGTTACGGATTTTTTATGAAGCTGTTTCAATATCATATGTGTGCGTTCTTAGGGGCTGGCGAATGAGATGTTTTTTAGGTTTAACGGATAGATTTTTTAGTCCAAAATTGACAAAAAATTCATCTCGTAGCAACGCTACGTGATTAATTTTTATAAAAACTTGTTTTTAGGTGGCAATTTTGGGCAAAAAAGATACCGTTAAACTAAAAATAAATCTCATGAGGCAGCCCCCTTCTCATTTAGTGCGCGGAGAAAATATCAGCGTTACTACAAAGCTGGCGCATACGGCAACACCGATACCCATAGCGGTTGCGGTTAACCCGCCCGCAAATGCACCCATAAAGCCCAAAGTTTTTGCGCCCTCAATCGCGCCCTTTGCCAAAGCCGCGCCGAAACCCAAAATCGGCACGGATACTCCCGCCTTTGCGTATTGCAGCATATATTTAAACACACCTACGGCTTCTAGTAAAATTCCCGCGCATAAAAAAATTACTAAAATTCGTGCGGGAGTAAGTTTGGTGCGCACAATAAGCAGCTGCGCTAACATGCACAGCAAGCCGCCTGAGGCAAAAACAAGCAGATAGGTTAAGATTTTTTGTACGGCTACGGGCATAAAATTTTTCTCCTAAGACGGTTATTTTTCTATAATTACGGCGTGGCTGATACACGGAATAGTTTCGCCTTGATAGGTGCTTTGCGGATTCATAAGCGCGCCGGTTGCTAAAAACGCGATGCGCGAATAGCAGTCTTTTAGAAATCTGTCTAAGATATAAGAGTTAAATACAGACGCGCTGCAACCCGCGCCGCTGCCGCCTTGATATACCTTTTGCGTGTTGTCGTAAATCAGCGTGCCGCAGTCGGAATAGTTTTGCCCCAATTCGATGCCTTGCTCACGCATTAAATCGCGCAAAATATCCGACCCAAGCTTTCCTAAATCCCCCGTTAAAATTAAATCGAAGTCGCTGGGCGATAAGCCCGTTTCGCGCAGCATAGTATACAGCGTGTCCATCGCAGCGGGCGCCATTGCCGCGCCCATGTTGGAGATGTCGTTTACGCCGAAGTCTACGGCTTTTCCAAACGTTGCCGCCGTTATGCGCGGACCGTGTTCGGCAGAAGACGAAACGATTGAACAGCCTGCGCCTGTAACCGTCCATTGCGCGTAAGGCGGACGCTGCGCCCCGTATTCTAACGGATAACGGTATTGACGCTCGGCGGTAGAAAAGTGGCTTGCTGTTGCGCAGGCGATGTTGGTAAAGCAGCCCGCGTCTAACAGCGCGGCAGCTAAGGCAAGCGCCTGTGTCATGGTGGCGCATGCGCTGTAAAGCCCCATATACGGAATGCCTAAGTCGCGCGCGACATAGCTAGACGAAGTAATTTGATTTAATAAATCGCCCGCAAGCAATAAATCTAATTCGCGCGGCCATAAGCCCGCCTTTGCCGCCGCGCTGGTAACGGCCTCTTTAAGCATGCGTATTTCGGCGGTTTCAAAGTTTTTTTCGCCCATTTTAGAATCGACAACCGAAGAAAAATATTCTCCTACAGGGCCGTCTGCCTCGCGCTGCGTTACTACCGCCGCGCCTGCGCAAATGCGCGGAGGATTGCGGAAAAACACGGTTTGCTTTGCCTTTGCGGGCGCAAGCTTTTCTGGGCTTTGCACCGTTTCCGCTTCTGAAACGCTTTGTAAGTTTTTGGGCAAAAAGGTTGTGTTTTCGCCTTTTAATATAGTTACGCTTGTCATAAAATTTCTCCGTAAAAATTGCGTAGTTTTAGGGACTTAATTAAAATAAACTGATTACATAATGAATTAGCCCTGCAAGTGCGCTCCAAACTACGCCGTTTACTAAAACGGGGCCGACTACACTGAAAAACTTGGTTTGGCTGCCTAAGATAAGCCCCTCCGTTTTAAATTCCATTGCCGAACTTGCCATAGCGTTTGCAAAGCCCGTTATAGGCAAAAACGCGCCCGCGCCCGCGTACCGCCCCAGCTTATCAAATACGCCTGCGCCTGTTAGAATTACTGCCAGTACTATGATAGTGCACAGCATATACGCGCTGATTGTAGTGGTATCTAAGGAAGGAAAAGCCCATTGGTACAATTCAAATATGCCCTGCGCGAATAAACAGGTTACGCCGCCTACCCAAAAACTCTTAATTAGCGACTTAAAAATAGAACTCTTAGGCGTTACAGCGTTTACATATTTATTGTACCGCTTGTTGCGCTGTTCGACTTGTTCAGTTTGTTCGCTCATTGCGTGCCTCCGAAACTAAAATTTCTTTTTCTTCGGGATTTGTAAATAACCCATAATTATGTTCTATACGTTTCATTTTTGTAGTATGCCGCAACAAAAGTATAAATTATTCAAAATCCTTACAGCATTAAAACGGCAGCTCTTATAGAACCGCCGTTTTACTACATAAATTCAATTTTCAATCTGTACAGTTTCTGAAACTGTATACAGTTTCTAATTCATGCGTTTTTTGTCTTCCATCACAAAGCTGATTCTGCCGTGCGAAACAATGCTGCTGATAACCAGCCAAATTGCCGATAATCCGATTAGAACATATGCGATGATACTTCCTATCGAACGATAGCCCATGAAAATCATCGAAACTAAATTCACGTTGAAAATACCGACCAGCAGCCAGTTAAGTCCTCCTAGCAACAAAATCGAAAACGCGATTAGGTTCAAAATCTTTTTCCACACCATAATGCCCTCACCTCCTTGTACCGATAGTATGCGGCAAGGACGGCACAATTATGCAGGAAAATTTATTTTTTGTAGCTTACGGGTTCTGCTTGCAGTTCCGCTGTGCGCGACAGCGGCGAAAGCGCGTTTATTACGCGTATATATGCACGCACAAGCGCGTGTTTAATTACCGAATCGGTTAATCCGTCATGCAGCGGAGTTTCTATCCAAAAACGGGGGTCGTAAAAATGTGAGGGCTTAATACAGTCTGCATAGCGTGCGGAAAGCTCGCAAATGGTTTGGCGGTCTAGCCTGATGTGCAAAACCGCACTTCCGTCTGCCGCACGCGCAAGTGCCGCAAACGGTGTATCGTGCGCTAAAAAACGCGACAAGCCTAAGCGCGACAACGATTTTTGCGTTACGCCGTTATACGTAAGCAGAAAGTTTGTTAGCATAGTTTCCATTTTTATTGTACCTCCCCGTTAGAAACCGCATATTCGTACAGCGGCTTGTAAAAGTGAAATTTTTGGTTTTGTCTTGTTAAGAGTTGGCGTCCGTTAAATGAGATGAAAGGCGAAACCGAAATAACCTCGTTTAGATTTGTATCGTACAGCCTAAACGCATTATCCGTAACTTTTGCTAGGAAGTGGTTGGTAAACGGCGCAATGAAATCATATTCTCCTAACACAAAGCCGTTTGTGCGCGTTGAGTAAAAGCGATGCGCGGAGTACGGCGGGTTGTATATGGCGTATCCGTTGAAAAGCGTCCACGCGTACAGATAATGAAAGCGGCTTTGTGTAAGGGGATTAAAATTGCTGTCGGCAATTCCGAACGATGCGCCGTCGAAAAAGGTAAGGATTTTTCCGTCGAAATTGACGGGGCGCAGATTGCCATTCTGCGCGTAAATCTTTGTGCCTTGCTTATCGATAATAGCGTACTGCCCCGCAGTATCCACAACGTAAGCATAGCCGCTATTATTAAAATTTCCTAGCTCGGCAAATTGCGGCGCGATCATCATTCCGCTTTCGGAAACGTAGCCGTACAACGCATTGTCTGCAATAGTGTACATTCCGTTTACGGCCTCGCTTACTATATTATACCCGTTATACGTAAGAGGCGCAAGCGTTTCGACGCTATGTAAAAAGCCGTTAAGCACAATATATTTTCCCGCGCGGGTGTAAACAGGAGGCGCGATGTTTTGATGGACGCGCGCGCCCTTGTAAAATATATCGGTTTGCCCGAAACTGCGCTGTGCCAAAATAATTTCGCCGTCTATTTCTATTGCTTCGTATTCGGGCGGCGCGATTACGTTGCCGAATAGGTTTTTTACGCCCAAACTTCCTTTTTCGCCAAAAATGTATTTGTCGGCAATTAAGGTTTTATCCGTCAAATTTTCGGGCGCGTAATATAGCTTGCCGAAGGTATCTAACAATAAATTTATTCCGTTGTAGATAACAAATGTGTAGCCGCCGTTATTAAAAGGTGCGGCATAATCAAAAGCCAAGTCGGTTATAGCGTTAAAGCCCTCTATGTGCGGCGCGGCATAGCCTTGCGGCGGCGCGTACTCTATCAAAGCAGATATAAAATTATCGTGCCGATTAACTCCGTTTGTTTGGATATAATTTGCGCAAGAAACTAAACCGAATAACATAAAAGGCACACACAGCAAAAGTACTAAAAACCTACAAGTTTTGGGTATAGTTTTTTTCATTTGTCTACCTTTTTAATTCTTGCGTTATTTTATTTACTATTTCTATTTAAGGGGTAATCAGCTTTCGGTGCGGGCAAGCTGAGAAAAGCTTGTCGTCCTATGCTGACATTTTAGTATATATGTCATATTTTGTCAACAGATTTCAATACTTTTTAATATAAATCAAGGTTTATATTTAGTTCGTTCATATTCATGCAAGTATTCTATTACCTATTTTGTCCCTAAAATCCGACAAGTTTCTTAAAAGTATATTGTTTGAAAGGATAGACAAACCTAAAAAAAAATAGTATAATATATTTGTTACAATAAAAAAGCTATTTATCGAACAGTAAACAAACCATATTTTTCGGACGGTATACATGCAAAACACCATTAACAGCGATTTAATTCGCGGTAATATCAATACGATTATCTTAAAAGCGTTGTTTGAGGGCGACCGCTACGGTTATGACATTATTAAGGAAATCGAACAAAAGTCCGGCGGGCAATATGTATTAAAGCAGCCCACCCTTTACAGCTGCTTAAAGCGTTTAGAGGTTCAGGGCTTTATACGTTCATACTGGGGCGCGAAATCCATCGGCGGCAGGCGCAAATACTATACGCTGACCGATATGGGGCGCGAGTGCTTTATTACCAGCCAAACCGAATGGGAGTATTCCCGAACCGTTATAGACAAGCTTATATCTGAACGCACATACGATTTATCCAAAGCCGAAGCCGAATTTAAAGCGGCAAGCGCACAAAGCGGCGGCGAAGAAAATGAAGAAAAACTAGATGAGGAAAGCTATAACGGGCTTGAAGAAGCAGACGAAGATGAAAATAAAGTTCAGCCTTATATCGTAGAAGAAGAAGTAGAAGAAGAAATAGAAGAAGTTACGGCGCAGCAAGAGGCGGCGGCTACGGTTGAAGCACCGCCCGCAGAACCGCAGGAGTATTTAAATACCGCTAAAATTTTGGACGAGCTTTTTAAGCGTCAGGAAGTTGAAGCAGACGACAGCTATACCGAAAAGCTAAGCGAGCCTTACACCGCCGCCGCGCAAAAGCCGCCGGAGTTTACTGCGGCTACTTATTTTAACGATTACACAGAGGAAGATGAGGAGGAAAGCGAAGCGCAATCCCCTCCCGCAAGCGCGCCGCCGCCGCAAGAGGACGATAATCAATTTATCAAATATAACTCCGAAGTTGTGTACGACAACGACGAAAATCAGCGGGTTTTAGAGCGCGACTATAAAAACGTGTTGTCTAAGTTGGTTAAAAACCAATCCGCCGCCGTTTCTGTTCCGGACGCAGAGCCGAACGATGCGCCGCCTGCGGTTATTCCTACCACTAAGCAGATGGAGGTTGCCAACCAATCGTTGGCGGACGCGCTTAGTGAAAAGCCCGTTTTAGACAATGCGGATATCGGCGGGCCTGCAAGCGCGAAATTTAACGATTTAGCGTCTTCTTTTAAAGAGATAGGCGACAATATCTATATCCGCGAACACAGCACGGCAGCGGCAAAAGAACACGCGGGCAAGCTGTATTACTTGCCGTACCGTTTAATGTTGGTACAATACGGGGCGTTGTTCGGTATTATGGCGGGCATGATTTTATTAACCTTTTTACTTTCTACTTTCGGGCTTGGGCTTAGAGTATCCACCTTAGACTTATATATATATTCGTTTGCGTTTGTTACGGCGGTTGCTTTCCCGATAACGGCGGCTATACTTAACTTAAAGCTTGCCGAGAAAAAAAAGCGTGTCAATTATAATTTAAAAGTTTCGGTTTTGTACCGCACCATAATTTTTATAAATTGCTTAGTCATTACGTACTGCGTTAATATTTATTTAGGAATGCCGCTGGGCTTTGCGCAAGAGCATTTTGCTGCGTTGCTATTGCCCGCGTTGTTTGCACTGTGCTTCCCTATCTCTACCGTTATTTTCAGTGCGTTGTTTAAGTCGGGTAAATACTCCGCTTAAAACAAAAGACTTTCTTAAAGCTTTAAGAAAGTCTTTTGGCAGGGGCGACGGAACATACGGAAAAATGTTGCCGTTATGCTTGTCGTACCCGCGAAAGTTCGAAGCGATGCGGCGTCTGTCAAAGATAGACGTACAAGGCATTTCTTTTAAGCCGTTGCGGGGGGGGTGTCAATCTAGAGCGATATTTATCACAGCAAGTGCAAAACCTAATCCTATGATAGCAAAAATACTAAAGCCAAAAGCCAATCCGTTTGCAAATGTACAACTAAAAGCAGTAAAAACATTTACAATCAATAATGCAGCGGCAGATTTGCCAAAAATATTATCTTTGAGTTCTCGTTCTGAATAAACAATAACGCCAATAAGCCCAACAATAGCAAATACTGCAAACAATACAATTGAAACCCATGGGGACATCCAGCTTCTACCTTTGGGTTCAAATAATGTCGGATCAAGCATTCTAAAGAAAACTGGCGACAAACAAATTGTCAACAAAAAGGCTATAATGATTCCTATAATTAATTCTTGTGTTGTTGGCTCATCAATATTATAAAAAATCATTGGCACAATAAAAATGTATAGAGCCCCTATCCCTGCAATGATTACCACTGCTATAATAAAGTGTGCAAACCCATTCCTTTCAGTGAAAAACCCAGAAAGATTTATTGCAAACACCCCAACAGATACCACTATGTTAATTGCAGTAATGATAAGCACAGGTAGGATTGCTCTTAAAAAAAATTCCGCAAATGATTTCATTACGCGCACTGCCTTGTCGTAGCCCTGTGCCTTTTTCTGTTCATTCTCTCGTCTTTTGCGTTCGAGCTCTTCTTCATTAGCCTTATCTTTTAGCTTAACGGTCAGCAATTTATCTAATTCGTCATACTTAGTTATATATTGCTTAACTAATTTATCTAACTTATTATATTGGTCTGTCAACTCTTGCAAGTGGGCTATGCTTGCACTAGAACTAATCGCTTTTGCAATCTTCTCGTCAAAATCCTGTGCGCTAAAATATGCAAGTCGGTCGGTTAACGCACCATATCTTTTAATATGCTTTTTAATTGCAGCACTTAAATCTTGATACTCTTTTTCAAGTGCAGTCAAAACCGAGCGGTTATTTAGTGTAACAGCTTCATCAATTCTTGCATCAAACGTGTCTGCAAATTCTTTGGCGCATACTTCCTTGTATCTTTCAACAAAATCATATTCTGTGTTGAATTGAGTTTTTGCCTTGTCAAAAGACAAGGTGCTTACCCCGCCCTCAAAAATCGCCTTGCAGTACTCGTTTGACTGCTCGATTATTTTGTTTTCAAATTTTGTTGTTTTCATTTCAATCGCTTCCTTTATGGTTTATTACCCTATAAAATCTATGTAGCCGTTACATGAACCCGTCATAAAATTAGCTGCCTTTAAATTAATTTACAGTTTTCTATGTTTTTTGTAAATTCAAGTTTGTAATTGTACTAGAGAATTCATTTCTCTTTCGCTACCTACTCGCACCCCAGTTGACTCTTATATAATAACTACGGAAAAAACTATCATACCTATGCCAATTCGCATCCCATTCACTTGGTTTATAAGTTGCTTCGCAATTTAATGTTGCAGATTTTCTATAAAAAAATGCCTCAGCCCCAATATTTTCAACACTTTTTGGAATAAAAATTGCATGACTATAATTATTGTAAATATCATTTTTTATGCGAAAAGCCTCCCCGCCAATTGTTTCTAACCCATCATTAAGATAAATATTCGTCAGAGACGAACAGTTGGCAAAAGCTCTATATCCGATACTCTTCATGTTGCTAGATAATATTAGTTCTTTTAGTTTCGGTGCTTTATCCTCAAAAGCACCATTCGCAATTTGAACCACAGGTAAATTATTATAAGTATTCGGGATTTTTAGTCTTACGATGTCCGTTTTGTTTGTCCCCGTTACCTCATAAGCTACCCCATCGTTAACCAATGCATATTCCAAACTTTTTTGTGCTGTTGCGAACTCTGAATAACGTTTAAGAACCGGATTTACAAATCCAAAATGAGTAGCCACTATGGCAAGACAAATAACAAAGACGGCAACTGATTTCCCTATGTGTCCCGGAAATTGGTGATGAGACGTACCTTCTCCTTTCCAATAGCCCGACCCCACCCATGCCCAACCTATAAATAACCACCCAGCAACTACTAAAACCATTCCGCCCCATATTAGTCCCAATATAGTACCAACTCCTATGAGTGAAAAGTCGGCCAAATTAGTCAACGAAAACAACATCGTAATGCCGCTAAAAGCAAACAATGTCAAAATGTATCTGGGCACAAAAATAACGGCATTCTTAATTCGTTCTTTTATTCGCTCTCTTCTTTTTCTTATCCTTTCAGTTTCCGCATCTCGGTGTCGTTGTCTTTCCACATTGGTCTCTTCACTTCTTATTTCCGATTCAAGCAACGCAATGCGTTCTTGTAACAAGATATGATTTTTTACATATGCTTTTATTGTACCATCAAGTGCTTGGTATTCACTTAGGAGGGTGCGTACTTCATCTAAATTTTTTGCACCAAGTAACGACTCAATTTTTTTGTCAAACTCTTGTGCTTTATATAGAGCGACATAGTCAGACAACTCGGCATACCTCTCTACAAATTGTTTGACTCTATCGTTTAGACTTTGATATTCTTCATTAAGCGTAAATGCTTTTGAAGTATCATTTTCTTTGAGAGCCATTGTGACTTTATTATCAAAAGCTTCTGCTACTTCTTTAGCAAAAAGGATTTGATAGCCCTCGATAAACTCAAAACTTGCATTTGCCGTTATTTTAGAAACATCTAAAGACAGAGTACTTGTTTTACTTGAATAAATATCCTTGTACTTATCACTCACACGGCTAAATATTTCCTGCTCGAATTTTTTCATCGTAATAAACCTACCTCCTTCTTGATGATTGAGTTCCGTTTCCGGAATAATCATCCATTTTTTTTATTCTCTCTGCTATTGCATCCATGTTTTCATCCGCATAACGGATAATGGAAGCGTCGAACTTTTCTAGCACGGTAAAAAAACTAGCTGCATCTATTTTTAATCCGTCGTCTAAGCCGCTACTAAAATTATCTAGCGAAGAACGTAACGTACTTGTAGCAAAACCGACTGAATTTTTTAAATCATGTAATGCTGTTTCGCTTGCAGAAAGCGCTTCCCTGTTTGCCGAAATTTTGTTTATCATAATCAACCTCCAAACTACGCCAATCCGCAAAATTGCCTTGATTGTGCGTATTTCATTAATTTTTGCAATGATGCTTTAAGTGCTTGCAAATTGCCCTCAGCTGAATCCTCAATACAGGTTTCTGCTATTCTTATGTGTTCCTCATTTTGAGAAAGCATCCTTTGCTCGGTCATACACCCGTTTATAAAATTTTCTACTGCCCTATGAGTTCTTTCAGCATCGCTTTTAAGCTGTCGTGCTTCACTAAGCTTACGCGCATATTTTTCGCGGTTTCTCTCGGCTTCATTATAAGCTGCGGTATCATAAACATAGCGTTCTGATTCATTATAAAATTCCCATCGGCCTTCACTGTAAATCCGCTGAGCTTCATACTTGTAATATTCTTCTTTTTCAGAAAAAGCATAAATTTTTCCCTCTGCCATATTAACGCATTCTTGCAATCTGTTTGCTTGCCGCTCAGCACTCGTTATGATATCACCTAAGAATCGCTGCAACTCATTTAAATACGACAGCGCATTTGTACAATCCAACATAATTTGCTCATACGCATCAGCATTAGAGTTGTAAAATTCTCCTATTTTTGCAATATCTGCTCTAATTTCCGACATACAGTTTTAATCTCCTAAATCACGAATTTCTGATAGCAACTTAGTAATAGTTGAATCAATTCCGTTTTTGTTATTGTTATATTCGATTTCTATCGCCTGCACGGTTTTCTCCGAATCATCCATAAGTTGATTGATTTGGACTGTAGACGAAAAAATGGATTCATTCATTGGCACAAAAGCTCTGCCAATCGAATCAGTCCAAACTGCTTGAACATCATCCATGCCGCTTTTTAATCTTGCATTGCTATTTGAAAAATATCTTTGACTCATTTAGCTTATTTCCTACCCCTTTGTATATTCATCAAGAGCCGTAGCCTTATCTCTTAACCATTTTGGAAAAAAATCTCTTTCCTGAATAGCAACAACCGCTGCTTCACCAAGCTTGACTACCTGCAAAAACAACTTATCAAACTGCGAATCATCCCAATGTAGTTTGGCAATTTCGGCACGATAAGAGTCCATTTGTTCCGTTTGCTCTCTTCCGCTGTTTTCAATTGCATCGGCAAGCATTCTAAGCATTTCCGAATCCGTCTTAATATCCATTGTTATATTACCTCCTAAATTTGCTATAATGTTATTTTTTGTGTTCCAAAAACTTTATTAAGTACTTGTCCTACGTGTCAAGATACGCACGAATTTGCCTATACTTTAACTCACAAAAACTTTTAATCTCTTGCAAAGTTCTGCAAAACTCCGCAACTTTGGACTTCATGTCCTCATTAAGCTTTAAAAACTTTTGCACGGCTGTTTCTTTCCAGTCTTTTAGCATGCCATCAACGTATTGTTCATACATTTTAAGACTGTTGCGAAGATTATCCTCAAGCTGCATGGTTATGCCACAAGCTTTTTGTACATCTTCTTCTGATAGACTCATTTTTCCCATGATTTTTTACTCCTTTTAATTATCGTAGTTTAATATTGATTCTGCTTTTTTCTCTAATCGGACTTCAAATTCTGAACACATGTTCGCAATTTCACTTAACTTAACATTCAAACTAATGGTAGTTTGTGCGAATGCTTTATAATCGTCATCATTCCAATCTCCTCCTTTGTTTCTTATATTTGCAGTAAATTCATTAACTGCTCTTTCCGTTCGTTGCCGATATTCCTGCACTGCTTTTTTTATCGCTAAAACTGCATTAGAATCAACTTTTATTACACTCATTAGTTTTTACACCTCACTCCCTAAACTTTTAATATATTTTTTTAGCCATTCATCGTCATCGCTGCCGAATTTATATGGTTTAAACTTAGTTAATTCGCTACCTTTATAATAAAAAGCAATATCGTCTTTGTTGCTGCAACGCAACGAATCAAAAACAGTTGCAGAAGTGCCTCTAAGCAACACTTTATGAAAACATTCTTTTAACGCATTTGTTACTTCTCTTTGATTAATCGACTGCGGCGAATCCATTGACAAAACAACATGGATATTTACATCTGAGCCTCTGTCTAATATGTTGAGAAACATTTGGGTAAAAGTAAGCCTGTCACCTTGAGCCGGTCTTGTGCTAGACATGCTTGAAGCTTGCGAAAGACCTGCTAGCCATTGTGCTTTCCCAGAATCTGCACTGCTTGGCACGGATTCGGAAGAGGCACTCCGTACAGTGAAATCTATTTTTGTTTCATCATAGAATAAGTCCGCGAATCGCTGCAATTTGTTAATAAATAAAAATATCGGGCTATGTTTGCCTTGTGTGTCCTCATTTCTCTTTTTTAATTCCCTATATATCGCAGATATTGCATTTATTGCTTCGCTTTTTCTTGATACGTCATTTATGATTTTAGGAAATTTAGACGGCAGACTGAAAAATAACTCGGACTCAGAACTAACCGATTCGCCGTTCATATAGTAAATCTTCGGTTCCGTTTTAAAATCTAAGTCACTTTTTGTTTCCGAAACCGCTGATAATAACGAGTATCCCATTAAATTACGGAGCTTTTGAGAATCAGTACCGGCAAACCAAAGGTTTGACTTTGAATCGGTTCGTGCAATCGTAACTGCAAACGGCTTACCCGAAACATAATCTTGACCCATTGTAAGCACGTAGCCTGCCGATTTGCTTTGCGGTTTGACTGCTGATGTATATATAGTAGAACCGCCAACTGCACTTGGTATTTCGTCTCCACCAACAATAAACAGCGGCTCTAATTTTGACCTATCTATACCCGCCCATTTTTTGTTGATGCTTGAAACGTATTTTGAATAGCGATTTTCGGAATTTTCAGCATAAGCTACACGGAACTCTGCCCCTCCGGAATTTCTTAAATCCTTTATCACACCCAAACCTTTTTCAGGTCTATTTAATTTTTCAACCATTTTCGGATCAATGCTTATTTCCGTAGCGTCCTCATAGTTGTTTAATCGTAAACTAATCCTGTTGCCCATTTGGCTGATAACTCTGTCTCTAAGTTGATATACTTTCGGTACATTTTGAGATGCCCATAATAAATTAATGCCAAAAGCGCGGCCTTTTTTCGCTAGCTCGCTAAGAATACCGATTGCCTCTTCACAAAGCTTTTGGTCTTTTTCAAACAAATCTTGAACCTCGTCTATTATAACAAGCAATCTTGCTAATTTAGTCGTAGCTTTCTTATTGTAAGCTACAATGTCTTCTACGGAAGTTTTTCTGAATAACGTTTCTCTTTCTCTTAATTCATTTCTAATATTTGCCAGAATTGCTACACCGTCTTCCGGCTCACTTGTAAGCCCTGTAAGCCTAATATGAGGCACTTGATTTTGCATAATCTTGTTTGCTTCATAAAATTTAAATTCGACTCCGCCCTTAAAGTCTACTAAGTAAATATGTAAATCATTAGGGCTGTATTTGTAACAAGCGGAAAGAATTAAAGTGTGAAGCATATTTGATTTGCCCGACCCTGTTCCACCGATTAGCACCGTATGCGAAGAGCCTTTATTTGTATCAAGAGTTGGAAGTAGTAATGTTTGAATTTCATTGCCCCGTAACCCGATAGGAATGTCAAGATCTCTATCAGCAGGCACAAGTTCTGCTTTCTCCGGAGTGGTTTTTTTGTCTTTCTCAACCAACATGTCCGTATCATGAAACATTTGTTGTAGCGGAATAGTAGTTTGAACACCCCGCTTCCAATTCTCTTGAAGCAGCGCAAATATTTTTCCAAAGGAATCTCTTGAAACATCCAGATTGTTAATAAAGCTATGGTTTGCAGAAATGTCAGTTTTTAGGCTTTGACCGTCTTTTATTACAAAAGAATGTTTTTTTGCTTTTTTAAGAAAATCATCATATATTTCTTTCTTAAGTCCTTGTGGCAAAATTGAATTCTTGTTATGGGTTAATAGCGTAAAAATACCTGTTCTGTTCCCTTTCTCTATCAAGCTGAGTAACTTGCTTGTTGTTTCATCTCTAAAACCTTCTGGGTATCCGATGATACATACTAGATGAAAATCCTGAGGGTTTGCCGGCGATTTTTCGTTATATTCGTAAATATCGTCCACACCCGCAAAACTCAATTTTTTATCGTTAATATTGTGCATATCTTTAACAATATCAAGCACCGCGTTTTCGAGATCTCTATGGTCTCTGACAATCCCTTTATACAGCAGCTTTTCATTTATCGCTTGCAATTTAGAATATCTTGAAAAGTCACATTTATCGCCTAAATCTATAAGGCAAAGATTCAATCTGCCTGCCGGAAAGCTTAACAAAAATGATATAATCGTTTGATGAATAAATTTTAAAGCTGTTGGTGTCAAATCATCGCCACTTGTTTCTATAAATATATTCCCGCATTTTTTTAAGTCAAGTAAATATGCCGTGCTCATCTGATTGCCGTCATGCAAATATTTTGATAATATCGGGCTTTCACTGATAAGTTTCTTGTGATGCTTTTCTTCGGTTACGGTAAGCGATAAACTCCCAATATTTATGGCGTCTTTATATTCGCCGCTGCCGTACTCGATATCAATAGCCGTTTTTTTATTGATTTCTAATAGTTCATCAAAAAAATCCGAACTGATAACGTCATTATTATTATAAAGATTCTGATGTGCGGCTTCGTAATTTTTTTGTTTTGTTTCCGCCTCCATATCCCGCAGCCATTCATCTTTTACCAACTGAGCCTCTCTTGAAAACGTTTCCATATTCAACGTTTCCTTGATTTTCGATTCAATATAATAAGTTAGCAACTTGCAAAACTCGGCGCACGAAAGCAGCTTGGATAAAGCAGCAGGAAACAACTCTTTAATTTTATCCTGACCGCTATTCGTCAGCGCATTAACCTCTTCAAAATAACCTTGCAATTCTTTAATCTTTTGATAGAAAAAATCTCGCGCTTGAATAAAGTTTAAGCTTTGCTTTAGAATCTGACTGTCAAAATCTTTGCCGATTTTTTCCTTTTCAGATTCGGTTATACTGCCAACATCAAAGCATTGCGTATGAATATCGTTTAAAAAATCTCTAATAGGCAAAATTTCTTTCTTTAAAAATTCTGTCACCTTTAATCGCATTTCCGCAATCATTTTATCAGAGTTGTTTCTTAAATCAATTTTTTCTTGCAGAAATTTTTCGTCATTGTTTTCAATGGTGCGAAAAACATATTCCAGCCGTTCATTAATCGACTTTGCGCGATCGATTACTTGTTTTGTTTTAATCATGTGTTAATCTCCAATTGTTAATATTTTCTACTCGCCATAGTTTTGATATGCAATGCCATTTTCATCACAAAAATCTTTTGCTTCATCGCTAATTCCCTCGGCTGCCTCTCTCAATAACTGTTCTCCGTATGTGATGTCTTGATCTCTGCCTATTCCTGTAAAATAAGCGACCCCTAGATGATACTTTACATCACTAGATTGGTAGTTATATTCCCCCATTGTTTCAAATGCCTGCTCAAAAAAATCGTATGCACGATTTATATCCCAATCCAGATAAACTTTAGCAACTTCTATTAAGTTGTAATATCCGTACTCAGGATTATAATCGTCTGCATCTGTACCAAAGCCCCATTTCGCTGTCTTAAGTAGTTTTTGTGCTTTTGCTATATCTTGTCTTACACCAGTGCCCTTGCCATAGAATTCTGATAATTTATGCTTGGCCGGTACAAAACCAGCTTCGGCTAATACTTCATACCAATCAAAGGCCTTAACTAAATCTCTTTCTGTACCAATGCCATTTTCATAAAAAAATGCGACTTTTTCTATTATTGGACAGAATATTTCTCCTGTGGAACAATGTGTGTTAGACCCTATGTATTTTTTATAATAATAAAATGCTTTACTTAAGTCTTTTTGAGTCCCCCTCCCTTGCTCATAACACCTTGCCACTTCAGCCGCAGAACTTTCGCTATCGGCAACAGCCCTTAGGCGATACTCAAAAGCCTTTTCAAAATTTCTTTTTTCTTCATAAATATCGGCTAATCGATTCCAAACATTAACATCAGCCCTGCCAGTTTCCACCATCTCCTCAAGTAACTCTATTGCCTTGCTAATATCGCCCGAATTTTGCAGTTCCCAAGCTTTATCTAATAACTCAAAGTTATCGAAGCCTTGATACTCAACTGATTTGAGCGACTTAATTTCTTTCTCAGAAACGTCCGGTTCCTCTTCATTAAACGCTTCACCTTTTGCCTGTGCAATGCAGCTTCTTAAATAACTTTGAGACCCGTCGCCCATTCTCTCAAGAACGCCTGCTAATCTCGCAGCCTCATCTAGGTTTTGTTCAACTCCGTCGCCGCGAATGTATGCGTGTGCTATGTAGTTAATCGCTCTGTCGTACCCAAGATCTGCAAGTTCTTTAACCGCAAGAAATATCTCTTTCTTTTGTTTATACTTAAATTTGTTTTGTGCATTTCTCAATTTCGCCTTCATAAGATCTTTGTCAGCTGATGAATCCATTTTTGGAACAATTGATGAGTCTACAACTGTTTCAGTAGACTTTTTATTTGCATTCGAAAGAGATTCTTTATAAGCAGAAAGTTTTGAAATCGCATCAGAATACATAATTAGCAATTGCGTATTGCCCATTTCGGCATGATGATTTCGTGCCGTTTCTAAAATCTTAAGCTGCCCTTCAATTAAAGGCATCTTTTGCAAGCTAGAATCCATTAACTTTTTCACATCAGCAATGTCCTGCTTTGCTTGTTCCTCATTGTAATAACTCATTTTTATGTTCTCTCCTTGTGTAATAAAAAATTGTTTCTCTTTACGGCTTCCAAACAATATCTATGAAACCATGCCAAAGTTCTTCCCAACCTGCAGGCGCAGAATTCCTTCCCAATATTTGAATTACGAGATTAGGACAATCACAAAAAGCTTTTTTTTGTATTTGTGTTACACTTGGGGGGATTGTTATACTCTCTAAACTCATACACTCACAAAAAGCTTTCTCTTCAATAAAAGTTAAACTGGAGGGAAGAACGATTCTTTTTAGGTCGATACATCTACTAAAAACACCAAAACCAATTATTTCAAGCCCGTCTCCCTCAAAACACACCTCCACAAGATTTTTACAACCTTGAAATGCCCAGTCTCTTATAGCCCATACACTTTCAGGGATGCTTACAAAGCGCACAACTTCACTGTCTTCGAAGGCTTCTTCACCTATTTCCGTTACATAGTCAGGGATAATAACCCGGCCGCTTTTTCCTTTGTATTTTACCAACACACCATCGTCATCTATTTCAAAATCCGACGGATTTGACGTTTGTGCAAAAGCTTGTTCTAGTTCTGCCTCTTGCATTTGCTTTTGATAAATGTCCTCGACTTTTGCATCCCAAATAATATTCTCTACATCTGCCCACTTTTCATTCCACTCCGGCGGTGCTGAACGCTTTCCGATGACTTTTATTGTCGTATCGAAACCGTAATGGCTTGTGAATGCATATTCTCCGATAAACTCCACTTTTTCAGGTATTATTATTTCTTTAAGACACGGACAATTAATAAATGCCATATTCTCAATCTCTTTAACGCTGTTTGGCAACACTATTTTACGTAGATTTTTGCAGTCGGAAAAAGCACAATGCCATATTTTTTCAAGATTTTCTCCTTCAAAAGTAATTTCTTTAATTTTTGTGCAACCATCAAAAGCCCCTGGGCCTATTTCTCTTATGCATTCCGGAACGACTACTTTTTCATCACGTCCTTTGTATTTATTTAAACAATCATAAAAGATATCAAAGTCTTTACTGACTGCTTTTTTAGTTGGACTAGTTGCCGTTTGCTTTACTTTTTTACAACTTGTATTCTCTGGATTTTTAATAGTTTCTATGTAATCCTCCAGTTGCTTAATCGCCGAAAAATACTGTTCAGCCAAAGTCTGATTTTCTAAATCTGCATGAATCTTGTGCGCTGTATTTAGTACATTTAATTGCCCTTCAAGTAAGGCAAGGTTTTTTTTGCCTGATTGAATCAAGTTTTCGGCATCGGCTATGTCCTGTTTTGCTTGTTCCTCATTGTAATAACTCATTTTTTTATTCTCCTTTAAAATATTTTTGTTTTGATAATAAAATATTGTAGTGCATCCGCAGGTTTTAAAGTTAATCAGTCAAGGTGCATTCCTCGAATAGTTGCCTTGCTGTTTTTTAACCAACTATTGTCCCATCCCATATTTAAAGCAGCGCTTTCATCCTTCTTACCGATAACATCTATTATTTGTGAGCCTGTCCAGCCTGAAAAAGCAAAGCCGCCGAGGCAAGAAACGCTGAGCGGAATGATTATGTTTGAAATCTTTGTACAATTCTCAAATGCGTATGCGCCTATATCGGTTACACCATCCGGAATAGTTGCATTTGCAAGACTTGTGCAATTAGCAAATGCCCAACAGCCGATTCGCTTTATGCTATGCGGAATAGTTATGCTAGTTATTTTGGCACAGCCCGAAAATGCCCCATCGCCAATGCTTAGCACTGGCAAACCTTTATGTTCCGCAGGTATGATTATCTCGGTTTCTACATTAGTAGCACTGGGTCTGCGCACTTCATATGCGGTATCCTTATTGATAAGTATATATTCTATACCGCGCTCTTCCCATTCTTTTATGCGCGGTCTAACTATTTTTTCGAGGTAATCTTTATAATCTTCTTGACTTGCAAAAGTTTCAATTGGACAATCGCATCGAGGACAAACCTCGATGCTGCTATCTATATTTTGATTACATACAGGGCAGTTGTTTTTCATTATTTGCTTACTCTCCTTAGTCATATTTTGTTTGCTTGTTAATTGCCCGCGCAAAGAATTTTTAGCTTGTTCCAATATGTCTAAACTCATTGTGATAATCTCCTGATTGTGTTTTGTTTGTTTCTCGCCTGCAAAGGGGGTATGATTACAGCTTTAGCCATAAAGCGGGGCGAATACCGTTCGTCATGCAAAACACTACGGTGCCGACGCTGTTGACCACTCCTTTGGCGTTGACGCAGGTCCCAAGCGGTGACCCGCCCGAGCCGCTGTCGTTAAGCCACCACGGTGACTTGTCCTTGTATTCGGTTACTGTTGTTTGTTTATCGTAAACCCCATCGTCTACACACAAGCCCTTTTCTCTTGCATATTCCGTTCCCGATGCCTGAGCAAGCGGAGTAAATTTATAACCTTTTTTCTCTCTCAAACCGTTATATCCTGTCAATCTTCGTTCGTACCACAAATCATATTTTTTATATTTTGTTTTTGCGTTGAATAATGCCTTTGCTTCCGCTACGCTCAGTAAAAATACTTTTTCGTCTGCACCGTCTATTTTTGTGCTTACTATCCTATCCCGTTCCGCTTGCGTCCTAAATGCCGCAGGAAAAAACGTATCCCGCAGCCACTTCTTTGATTCCGTCCAATAATCGCTTGTTTGGTGGTTTCTACAGCAATACAGTATTTGCTCGGCAATAAAAAGACCAACCCCGTTTTCTTGCTTTAATTTTATCCACCGTATCGGGGTGTCGGTATCGCTGCCGGCTTTGTTTGTCTGAAACTTACCAAAGGTATATACCTCGCGCTTATGTCCGTATCTATCTGTACAAGAAACAATATTTATCGGGCTTAATGTTTGCTGACGCTGCAATTCCGCACGTCTTTGAGCCTCTATTTCTGCCTGCCGCTGTTGCTCCGCGGCAATTTGCTGAGTTTTTAATTGAACCTCGTAAGCGTTTTTGTATCGGACAACGACATTTTTTAAGTAATTATCATAATCTTCTTTACTTGCAAAAGTTTCAATAGAACAACCGCATCGAAAGCAGATTTCGACATCTAAGCCTAATTCTAGGTAACATGCGGGACAATGTTTTTTCATTTTTAGTTAGTAACTCCTTTGTATATTTTACTGTATTTTGTCTACTGCTTTGTACAAACGTTACATGGGAATAGTGGAACCATGCCGAACTGATTAGGAGGTCCCAACTGTCTAAGTTGACCTTGTCTAAAAGAACAAAACGGAAGCCAGCCAAACATATTAGGTTGTACCTGACAAAGCCCATTGTTTTGCTTGGCTCTTTGATGGCAGGGCTGACTCATATAAGCTACACTTGCAGCAAACGCTCCTGCCATCATTCCTGACAAAGCCTCTGCCGCAGCATTATATGGATTAGTTGCATTGTTGCTAAGCTGTTGGGATGGCGGATTAGAAACCGGTACAGGCTTGTTGTTTTTTTCTTTTGACAATAAAACATTTGCCTCGTCTTGTTTTTCCTGTTCTCGCTCCCTTTGCTGTTCCGCATTCCATTTTTGTCTAAATCTCGAAACTACATTTTTTAAGTAATCCTCGTAGTCTTCTTTGCTAGAAAAAACTTCAATAGGACAATGGCAACGGGTGCATATCTCGTCGTCATAGCCTAAACACTCATAACATGCAGGGCAGTTGTTTGTTTTCATCATTTTTATCTCCTATTAAAATACATTTGTTAACTGTGTGATTCGTGCCCTTTCGTTTTCGTTAAGTGCACAAATTGCGTCTAGTAGCTTATCAAAAATAGCTAATTGTTCGCTTATCATATTTGTTGTATTATCCGACTTTCCAAGCAATTCTGAAATGCTTGGAATATTTAGCATCCTTAGCGCATTTGCGATGTTGGTGTTTTCCCCAAGGTGCAATTTATAGAAATCTAAGGCTTTTTTGTATTCGTTATTAACTTCGGTATGTCTTTCGGATAAAACTCTTAACTCTTCGCGCATGTTGTTATATTTGCTAATGTCGTTTTTTACCTGCTCTTCAAATTCCAAAAGGTTTCCGCTGTGAATAATTAGTTTTTGCCTTATATCGCTAGCTATAGATGCAATTTTTGCATTGATATCGCAAATCAATTGACTGTTTGCCTTATCTTCAATAATCTTTGTTTCGTTTATAACGCGCACTTGTTCTTGCAGGCGTACATTTTCTTTTTTCGCTCTTTCCATTTCGTCACGAATGGTATTAAGTCTTTTTTCTTCTTCTGCATTGGCTAATTTCGCCGCACTTAATTTTTCAGGCGTAGCCTCATCGCGCAAGATTGCTAAATACCTAACTTTTTCTTGCAGCTCTTCGTATTCTTTTTTGCGTTTTATCAATTGCCGCTCTTTCTCTAGCAATTCTTTTTCTAGTTTTTCAATTTCTGTAATTTTATCAGAAACAGCTTTGTTTTGAGCAATGCAAGTCTCTAATTTTTGACCAAAATCACCGGCTTTTTTTGCAGGATTCAAAAAGTTTTCTGCTGAACTATAAAAATCAGCACTTTTATGGGCTATCTTGCTGTACGCTGAAAACAATAGCAGCAATACTTTTTCTGACGAATACGCACCTAATGCCTTGCTAGAAAAATCAACATCTTCTAGCAATAGATTTGCCATCTTTAAAAGACGTTCGTTTTTTGTTTCAGCATCGCCGCCACCTTCTTTTATGAGGTCATACAGACGATCTAGTTGTTGTATATCCACCGCGATAACTCCTTTAATCTTCCACTTCTATAGCAGGGAGAGATTCTATTATTTTATTAAGCGAGTGCTTTTTTTCATTACCGTTTTGATCTTTTATGTGTAATGTCGGAATTTCGCTTGCGTCAAGCGAGAATCCGATTTGATATCTTTTATCCGCTACATCACCAACACTAAAATTCGGAAACAATTCCTCATTGTTTCTATCTAATTTAATTTTTCTTTTTCTTCTTGAGTCATCTAAAAAGATTTCAGGTTTTGCGGTTCTCAACTTAGCGCTAAACTTAACTTTTGAATATACGGGTGTCCTTGCTTCTGACAAGTTTTTTCCCTTTGGCAATACCTCTATGTAATCCAAGCCGTTGGCAACGACACCATATGCAAAATGGCTTTTTTGAACTATCGGTATAATTTCTTCTGCTACCAAAGCTGCGCCTTTTGAAATTGCATATGAGCGGTCCATCTCGGGAAAACATATTTGAAATCTAACATCATCAGAGTCTATTTTAGAGCCAAAAAACTCCATTACTTCTTTTTTAACGCAATGAAAATTACTAAATCCGCCAACCAGTAAAACCTTAAACTTTTCGCTTTGACTGCCAGCGTTTACTTGGTGTGCACTGAAATATCCTTGCATTTCTACAAGTGCCTGTTTTAAATGCTCAAGATTTACTTTTTTGAACGCATCAACCATATCTCTTGTTTCAACTTTTAACTCTTCATCGCCGTAATCAATTTTAAATATAACGTCACCCTCGACAAGAGAGGGGTCGTCATAATATAAATCAATTTTTTCTGAGATTTCAGCACAGTTGTGTATTTTTTTGCGTTCAAATTCAATCAAGGCTTTATTGTATTTTTTATCTCTCACGAAATTCTTGTTTATCTTGCTTATTAGGCTTGAAACAACTGCCTCATCAAATGCAACTCCCGCGCAACCGTTGTTTTCGTCATGTTCGCCGTATCCTGCTATTTCTAAAACACCCAATCCCTCTTTCGCAAGACGACATAATGCCAAGTCTAAAGTTCCGCCGCCGAAATCAATGACAAGGGCATGGCCTTCAAATTTATTTCTGTTAGCCTGCTCATATGCCCAACAGAAATAAACACAAGCTGCTTCCGGTTCGCTCTCTAATTTTGCGGATATCCCCTTATTGCGAAATATTGTCATAATATTATCAACCGCCGCCACATTCCGCCTTTCCCTGCGCCAAACAGCCGGAACAGTCATAACAACAGCATCAAGCGCATCTAAGTTTTGCTTTTCCCTATACAATTCAAGCAGATTTACTATATAATCCTCTGTAATCTGCAACGGAGTTTTATTTGAATCATGTATTGACTTATCAAAATCCGCACCCAAAAACAATTTGAAACGCTTATGTGTTTCATAGTCGCTGTCTCCGATGTTAGACTTTGCGGCGCTACCAATAACTTGTCTATTGTCTTTCTTTTTGTATGAAATGATGGTCGGCAAATAATACTCATGTCCATCTATGCTAAAAGGCTCGATTTTTTTATCTTTCGAGTCAAAGTAGCTTATCATACTGTTTGTCGTTCCAAAATCAAATCCTATTTTTTTCATGTTGCTCCTACCTTATAAATCTACTCTGAAAATAACTAATCGGTCGCATATAGTTCATCTCCTCGATTAATCTATCACCCTCAATTATACTACCCACAAAAACTCCAACTACTTTGCCAGTTTTTTTGTCTACAACTGGACCGCCGGAATTTCCGCATTTTCCGCTGATGTCAATATTGATGCACTCCACTTCTTTATCCCACCTGGTAGAAGAAATCTTGCCCTCTGTATATGTGCAATCAAATGCTGTTCTTGTGCCAAAAGGATAGCCGGAAAGACACACTAAAGAACCTTTTTTATATTCATAAAGAGAGTCCATTTCAAGACTTAGGTACGGCAAATCTTGACCATCAATTTTCAACAATGCAACATCAATGTCCTTGAATGTATTCATTACTTTGCATTTATAGTGTTTGTCACCGTCTTTTCGTGTTCTGACTCTAACTTCAATTTCAGTCGCTCCATCAATCACGTGATTGCAAGTAAGAACATGCCCTTGGGGGGAGATCAAAAAGCCAGTCCCATACGAGATTCCTCCACCTATTTGTTTAGTTGTTATAAATAATACAGCCTGTTCCATTTTTTTAACATCAATTTCTGCATCAGGCTTAACAAGCTTTACTATTGGCAACCTTAATTCATTAATAGCGACTGTTTTTGGCAAGTCTTGGCTTGATTTTCTTTCATTCATATATTGCTTTAACTCTTGCGGTAAATGATTCTCATTTATTGTCGCCTCACCACTGTCCTGACAGTTTCTTCTCATGGTTTCTACAAGATTTAAAACTGTACCCGCATTGCCCCATTTGTCACTTGGTGTACCTTTGTGGTACCTTTCAAAAAACTCTTCGAGTCTTTTATTAAAGCTGTCACTCAAACACAAATCAGTCTTGGCAATGGCGTTAATGAATATTTCTGCTAAAACTTTAGGGCTGTAATCCTCGATAACAATTTGTGTAGCAAATCGCCTATCGAACCCAGGATTAGACCTAATTAAATGCTCTATCTCTTTGGGATATCCAGCAATAATCACCGCGAACTCGCCCATCCTGTCAGACATCATCTCCAACAATGCTGCACTGGCTTCTTTACCAAAACTATCTCTGTCATCATGGTACAGGTCATAAGCCTCATCAATAAACAAAACACCGCCCATCGACTCCTCAATCGCTCTTCGTGTTTTGGGGCCTGTTTGTCCAGTATATTCAGCAACGAGATCGCTTCGGGTAACTTTTGTCACACTTCCTATTTGAAGCAAACCTAATTCTCTATATATTTCACCTAACAACTTAGCTACTGTGGTTTTGCCCGTACCAGGGTTTCCAACAATAGAAACATGTAGATTTATTCTATCTTTCGCTTCGTCAGCCTCTCTTATCAATATTCTATCGTGATATTCAATACCCTTCTTTCTCTTAGCTTTTATTCTTTCGGCTTCCTTTCTTAAGTTTTCAACAAAACTCTTGAAGTTTTCCAATCCGGACATTTCATTTAGGCGTTCGATAGCTGAACGCTTATCAATCTTTCCGCATTGGTTTTGTATATTTTCTAGGCTTATTCCACCAATCTCCTTTATTTCTTCTAAGATGACCCCCACTTCTTCTAATCCCAATTTTCTTTCAGGCCTGTCGTTTTTTAACATTTGCCCCCGAGCCTTTTTCTCAAGAAGTTCACAAGCGTCATCGAGTGCAGAAAAGTCTACTTCCATCCCTTTTTTAATTCTATGATAGTTTATAAGGTTTCTAATTTCACCCGAACTAGGTGTTGCTACATTAATTACTGTTCCTTTCCTGTCTTGTGGCTTTGCATTTAGCATGGGTGAAAAAAAATTCATCCACATATCATTTTGCTTAAGCCGGTCGAGTAAATCGGGGTCATATATATCACAATTTCTAAAACACCAAATGATGATATTCTCTTTGCCTCGTCCTTCTTTCCAACCTCCGACTATGGCGTCAAGCTTTTTACTTATAGAAATCTCTCCTTGCCTCGTATTGACTGAGGCGAAATGATTCATAAAATGAATTGTATCACGAACAATAATTGCTGTTTTATTCCTCTGGTTGGTCATAAGCTTATCAATATGACCTAACGCAATATCACTGTTCATGGGGCCTAGATTAAAAGACATTTTTTTGTTTTCATCTTCATCCTGTTGCGGCTCATTGATTACTGATTTTGATAAGGGTCCGATTTTTATCAATCTTTCAGTTGTTTTCGGCACAATACTTTTGCCAGTGGCAAGATTATGCGACATTTGATCTAAAAAATATATTTGCTTATTGGGATCGTAAAAAGCAACTATATTATACTTAAGGTGTTTTAGATGTTCATGTAAAACAAAATCTAAGTTTCGCAAATTCAAAGCTTGATCGCAAAAAACGTCATCCGTTCTGCCAATTACGGCAAAATGAAGTCTTTGTATATTCATTTTGTCAAAATAAGTATTCATTAGCTCTCCGTCTTGCGTCTTCTTGTTTGCTTAATATCCCTAAGTTGATTTCTATTTGATTGCCTACGCTCAAATCCTGCAGTGCATCTTAAATTAGTTTGGATACCAACATCGCTTAGTGCACGCTCTACACTAGCAACAGCTATCTCTGCGTTTTCCATTGCAAGCTCTCTATCGTTAAAGAAATTGAACTCTAATGCGTTTCCTGTTGCCCTTCCTTGCTCATTAAATTGCGGCGAAATAACAACAACCATTTCATTGCCGTTCACATCGCCTATCTTAATGTGAAGTTCGTCTTTCTCTTCATCACCCTTAAATCCATATTCTATTTGATTCCAGCCTTCTTTCTGCATGGCTTCCGCTATCGAATTAACCATGTCTACCCGATAAGCCGAAAGCATCATATTTTCTTTTGCAGAGTCGATTAGTCCGCTACGCTCGGCCGTTAATCTCTGAGTTAAGTCGTCAACTTCGGAGATTAGAGTTACTAAAGTATCAGACGACGCTTTGTCTGGCTCCTTGAGTATCTGCTGAATAGCAGACACTCGCTCTGATAACCGCACCAATGCTCCGTTTGTCCAGTAGTCGATTTTAGCATCTACTTTTTCGTCGCCGATTTCAAATTCAAGTAATTTAGCGGAGTTTATTGTTGCGCTAAGTCTAGCAAGATTACATGAAAGTAACTGAAAATATCGTTCCCATTCTAGTTCTGCCTGAACCACATCCGAACGCATACTAACAGCACTGTTAAATGCTTCTTGCGCAGACGAAATTGCCGCTTGATGATCGCCAAAGCTAATACTGCTTTGTGCTTGTTGAAGCCTTGACCGAATAATTGAAAGCCTGTTTGGCATAAACAATTCATGTCTATATTCATCAATGCTTCGAATAAAGCATTCCGCTTGCTCAACCCAAAATTCAGCACGCTCTTTTTGCCCTTGCTCTTTTTCATTGATTCGTTGCTCTAAAGCATTTATCATCTGTGTCAATTCTTGACGTTGCTCTTGCATTTCAAGCCTTATGTGCTCGCCTTGTTGCTGTATTTCTCGACGAAGCTCCGCACCTTGTCTATTTAGGGCATTCGAAAACGATTCATTCTGCCGTTGCAATGCACTATTGAACGCTGCGTTTTGTCTTTGTTCAATTGCGCGCATTTCATAAGCCAATCCCGCAATTTGCGTATTGAACTGATTGCCCAAAGCAAATACTCTGGCGTTCGCCTCATTTTGAACTGCTGCCACTTGACGTTCTCGTTCTTTGCGCTCTCGCGCTGCTGATTCTTGTGCCTCGCGACACTGCCTAAGCATTGAGTCTCTTTGCGAGGTTGTCAATTGCACGTAAGTTTCTTTTATTCCACTCATTTTATTTACCTCTTTAAATACTAAATTTATATTGTGACTAATTTTGCCTTGCAATCTTTCTTCCACTTTTTATTCCAACTTAAGCTGTTTGTTTTTTGATAATATATGGTTTGATGCTTCTCCCAGCCGGCAAAAGCTTTATAATCTACATGTTCAACAGCAGACGGAATCGTGATACTGTTGATATTCTTACATTCCCCAAATGCATTACAACCCAATATCCTTAGCTTTTTAGGGATTACAATATCGGTTAAACGTTCACAGAAACTAAACGCACCACCCCCGATTTTTGTTAGATTTTCAGGGAGTGCTACGCTGGTAAGTTTTGCATTCTGTTGAAATGCGGAGGTTTCTATAAGCTTAATATTATCCGGAATTTCCAGTTTTTCCACCGCCGTCTCCGCAAATACGTTGAATTCGATAACAGACATTTTATTAGAAAATTGAATGCTTTTTAAAGCTTGACATCCTGCAAATGCCCATTTTTCTACCTGGGTTACGCTATTCGGAATTACTATACTCTGCAAACCCTTACAAAAAGCAAATGCGCTCTCTCCTATACTTTCAAGAGTTGACGGCAAAGATATGCTAGTTATGTCTTCACGCTTATTAAAGACGCTCGCACTTATTCTTGTTACTCCTTGCGGAATTTCCACCACTCCGCCGCCGCCCGTATATTTTACCAAAACACCGTTTTCAATTGTAAACTGCCTATTTTTAAGACAAGCGGAACACAAATTCTCTTGCCTAATATTTTTCTGCTTATATAAATCTTGTTCTGCTTTCGAAAAGATAAAGCTACGGTTACAGTCTATGCATACAAGAGTTTTATCCCCGCTTGTCATCTCATCAAAAATAACTTGACTTTTCCCATAGCCTTCCCAATCCTCTGCCCAGTCTGCCGGTGCAGACCGCCAAGCTTTGGCAATAATTTCACAACCTACATAGGAAAAAGCATCGCTCCCAATGTGCGTTACGCTTGCAGGAATTGAGAAACTTTTTAGATTTTTGCAACCATAAAAAGCACTATTGCCTATCTCTTCTAATCCGGCTCCTTCAATATCCACTTTCTCAAGATTTTTGCAACCATAAAAAGCACTATTACCTATACGCTTCACGCTTGCAGGAATCTTAACGTAAACTATATTTTCTCCATTATCGTCATCAAAATTAAATGCATAATCTTCAATAGCCACTATTCCGTCTGGAATAAAAATGTATTTGTCATCGCCGCTGTATCTCGTTAAGACTTTCCTTTCAACATAAAATTCATCAGAATAATTAGGCAAGTATCCTGATTCCGATAAAACTTGCCGCCATTCATCTGCTTTTTCTGCATTTTTTTCTACACCCATTCCGTTCTCATAAAAATAGATGATTTTTTTCATTGCGGACCAAACAATAAAATCGGAATCACCCCACAATATTGTTGTTCCAGCACATTTTTTATACCAATAAAGCGCTTTACTGTAATCTTTGCGCACCCCTTTCCCTTGTTCATAAAACTCTCCTAGCTTTGCTTGCGCATCTAGCACGTTAGGTATTATTGGTGTAACTGCTTCATAATATTTAGCGGCAGTCTCATAGTCCATTTTATCTTCGTATATTTCACCTAATAGATAGTTCACATCTGCGCAGTTTTGATATTTTACTAGTATGGAAACTGCCTTTTCAATTTCCCCGTTTTCTTTGTGCGCTACCGCTTTGTCCCAAAGTTCCCTGGTTAATCTTGGCTCTTCACTTCTTTCTTCACTTGTTTCTTCACTTGCTTTATCGGCATTTCTATTTTTGTCTTCCCATTGATTTGCCATTTCTTCATTACCTAGTAGACGATATGTATGTGCAATACGCCGCGTTAAAATGTCACTGCTTCCTCCAAGGAGTCTTCCCATCTCGTAAAACTCTATCGCTTTATCAACATCAAAATTTTCCGGAATATTCTCCGTTTCTTCGCATGAATGTCCTTGACCGATGACAATACTTCCAGCGGTATATAACTCGCATAGCCTGTATGCTCCCTCGCACCATCCTTGAAACGCCCATTCTTTACACGCTCTTATTTGTTCTTCCCTGCTCATAAAACATATGTTACGAAGTTTTGCGTAACACAAATCTTCGTCAATAGGATTTTTTATTGAATTAATGTAGGCTGTAAGCGTTTTTATTGTAGAATGTACTTGCCTAACCAGTAATTGATTTTCCGAATCTTTGTGAAATTTATGCGCTGTATTCAGCACATTCAATTGCCCTTCAAGCAAGGCAATATTTGTTTTACCCGACTCAATCAGCCGTTCGGCATCGGCTATGTCCTGCTTTGTTTGCTCTTCATTACAATAACTCATTTGTAACTCTCCCTGTTTTTTTAAGTTTTTCTAAAAACATTTCGCTTGTTTTTTTATCGGGAATCCCGACTAACTGCATACCCTCGTTTCCAATAATCCACTCAACTTTTCTGTTGGGCAAGTTATAATATTCTTCGGCAACATACTTGTATCTATCGGTAAAGAATAAAACATTTTGATTCAACGACCCTCTGAGGCTCTTGCCGTCGTTTAGCTCTTCGCTATAGATTCCGTCAATCAGAATATCCGTTATTGATAGAACCGAATTAATTGAGGGCTTCTTTTTCTCAAGACTTTTAAGTTGCTCTAAGTAATAACCAGTATAAATAATCACTCCTAAATCCCTTTTTTGTTTTATTTCCGCAAGCAGTTTTTCTAAAAGTTCTGCTTGTAAAAACGGTTCGCCGCCGCTTATCGTAATACCTTCAATCTCCGACTGCGAACTAATGGCTTTTGCTAATTCACCGATTGATTTTTTATACCCTCCTCCAATCTGCCGTGACTCTACTGAAATACAGCCTTTGCAAGCCTTATCGCAACCTTGTAGCCATAGACCATATCGTTTATAGGGCCCTAGTGCTTCCGTAGATTTGCACTCCATGTATATTTCAAGAAGCTTTTCCATAAGTTTAAAAATACATCTCCAATGACCTCAACTTTTACAAACATCAAATAAAAAAGTGCCGCCTCCATTAAGAGACGACACCCCACAAGTGCTATCTCCTAATTGTTGCCACACAATACGCGAAAAGTTCACGGGGAGGTTAGCCTGATGGGCATAATTCGTCCGTGAACTTTTCTATTCTTGTGTGGCTTTTTTATTCTAGCACATTATGTAGAAATATGCAACAAAATGCAGATAAAAAAACGTAATTTATGACGTGTGTGTGACTTGTGTCCGAACTTTTATTTGTATAACACAAAACCTTTTTGCTATTTTTTCTATTATTAGCAAATAAAAAACATCTGCATTACTTACTGCTCGCAGATGTTAGTTTACCCTTTTGTAGCAAACATAGTGCTATATCTCTGTTTCGGTATAAGTGTCGCCTATCAAAATCATAACTTTTTTATTTAGGTTTTGAAGGGCAAGTAGTATAATGTTCGCCGCGCTCATCTAAATATTTTTTTATACATTCTATAAAACGGTGTCCGTATGCCTCTAATTTTTTAGTGCCGACACCTGATATCATGGAGAATGCTTCAAGTGTTGAAGGTTTTTGTGCCGCCATTTCTTGCAATGCTGCATCATGAAACACAATGTATGCAGGCACTTTTTGTTCTGCGGCTATTTCCGCGCGGGTGGATTTTAGCCGTGCAAACAAGTCTGTGTCAAAAGCAACTGGATGCGGCTTGGCGGTTTTATGGTGCGTAGAGGCTTTATCAAAGCTTTTCTTTTTTCTTAATAGGAGAATGGTTTCTCTGTCTTTTAAAATCCTGCTTGAATTTTCGCCTAGCTTCATAATCGGAAATTTGTCGTTTGTAACATATAGAAACGCATTTTCAACTAAAAAATTACAGACCTCTTTTATTTCCTCTGCGGACTCTGTGCAAATCCCGTATGTAGAAAGTCGATTAAGGCCAAAACGGGCTATTTTTTCGTTTTTGCTGCCCCGTAGCGTATCGATAATAAGGTTTCTGCCAAAACGCTCTGATGACTTTGCGACACATGACAGAATTTTTTGTGCTAAAATGGTGATGTCGCACTCTTCCATATCCGAATTGCAGCTACCGCAATGGTTGCATGGCTTGTCGGCTGCTTCCCCAAAGTAGGATAATATATAGTTTCTTAAACATGAAGCGGTGTTGCAGTACCCCTCCATGAGTTTTAATCGCTCTCTTGCCTTACTTTGAAGTTCTTTCATTTGTTCATCGCTTTCATATGTTCGGTCTTGCGTGTTTTCAATCAAAAAAAGGTTTGTCCGCAAATCTTGTCCGCCGAATAACAAAATACAGTCGGCATCGCTCCCGTCGCGCCCCGCACGGCCCGCTTCTTGATAATAGCTTTCTATATCCTGCGGCATATTGTAATGAACAACAAAAGCGACATTTGATTTATCAATCCCCATTCCGAAAGCATTGGTGGCGACAATTATTTTTACTTTGTCATAAATAAAGTCATCTTGTGTGCTATGCCTTTCAGAATCGCTTAGGCCGGCATGATATTTAGCGGCGCTAAATCCGTCATTTATCAATCTGTCGCAGACTTCCTCGACCATTTTTCTTGTTGAACAATATACTATACCGTATTTATCCGACTTTTCTTTTAATAGTTTTGCTAATTCTTCATATTTTTTCTTAGGTTTTCTAACCTCAAATGATAGATTTTTTCGGTCAAAACTGTTTAATACGACTTTCGGATTTTTTAGCCCTAATATGCTTTCAACATCATTTTGAACTTTTTTGGTTGCTGTGGCGGTAAACGCAGCGACAACGGGCCGTTTGGAAAAGCCGCTGATAAAATTTTTAATCATCGCATAGCTAGGCCTAAAATCCTGCCCCCACTGTGAGGCACAATGCGCCTCGTCAATTGCTACAAACGGAATATCTGCCGCCTTGCAAAAATCACAAAACATTCTTGACTCTAATCTTTCGGGAGCAACATATATGATTTTGTATTTTCCCGCTCTTGCATGGTCTAAAACCTTAATAACTTGCGTTTCACTTAAAGTGCTGTTAATATAGGCGGCTGAAATACCCTGCTGCGACAGGGCGTGTATTTGGTCTTTCATAAGCGAAATAAGGGGTGAAATTACGATTGTAACCCCGTCAAACAGTAAGCTTGGCAGCTGATAGCATATCGACTTTCCACCGCCCGTAGGCATTATACCAAAAGCATCTTGACCGCCTAAGACCGCTTCAACAAGCAATTCTTGCCCGTCAAGAAAACCGTCATGCCCAAAATATTCTTTTAGCTTTGCCTTTGCCGTTTCGATATTTGCCACTCTACTAGCCGCCTCTCTTTTCAAACTAACTTCATTGCCCCTATTGTATCATCTTTATTGCATTTTTACAAGCCGTTTTTACTAGGCGTTTTTTTGTTTTTTGCCTTTGTCTTGTGTTTGGCGGCGGAAATGAGAACCCCCGCACGGTTTGTGCGGGGGTTCTTTTGCTTTTGGGGTTATAGGTCGTCGTCGTCTAGGCCGGGGATGGAGTAC